>Ga0308165_1000075_pt1 | contig 262898 bp, 222 predicted proteins | sample PhyWR2_FD_201032 | JGI IMG/M metagenome (GOLD analysis project Ga0308165, IMG submission 201032) | Phyllosphere microbial communities from UC Gill Tract Community Farm, Albany, California, United States - DLSLW.R2 | ecosystem: Host-associated > Plants > Phyllosphere > Unclassified | place... | reverse complement strand
ATGCCGATCGCCTGCGCGTGTGCCAGGTCGATGTGGGCCAGGCCGAGCTGCTGACCATCGTCTGCGGCGCGCCCAACGCGCGCGTGGGCATTCGCATTCCCTGCGCCATGGTCGGCGCCGAGCTGCCCGCGGGCGACGACGGCAAGCCTTTCCTGATCAAGATCGGCAAGCTGCGCGGCGTCGAAAGCTACGGCATGCTGTGCTCGGCCAAGGAGCTCAAGCTCGCCGACGACAATGGCGGCCTGCTCGAGCTGCCGCTCGACGCGCCGCTGGGCCAGGACATCCGCAAGTATCTGGACCTCGACGACACGCTGTTCACGCTCAAGCTCACGCCCAATCTGGCGCATTGCCTGAGCGTCTACGGCATCGCGCGCGAAGTCGCGGCCCTGACCGGCGCGCCCTTGCAGGCACCGACGTTCACGCCCGCAGCCGTGGCCAGCGACGCCCGCCTGGGCGTGAAGATCAGCGCGCCCGATCTGTGCGGCCGCTTCTCGGGCCGCGTGATCCGCAACGTCAACACCCAGGCCAAGACCCCGGCGTGGATGGTCGACCGCCTGGCGCGCTGCGGCCAGCGCAGCGTCGCGCCGCTGGTCGACATCTCGAACTACGTGATGTTCGAGCTGGGCCGTCCGTCGCACATTTTCGACCTCGACAAGATCCACGGCGGCCTCGACGTGCGCTGGGGCCGTCCCGGCGAGCAGCTCAAGCTGCTCAACGGCAACACAGTCACGGTCGATGGCCAGGTCGGCGTGATTGCCGATGACCAGGCGATCGAATCGCTGGCCGGCATCATGGGCGGCGACGCCACGGCGGTGTCCGACGACACCCGCCATATCTACGTCGAAGCCGCGTTCTGGTGGCCGCGCGCGATTGCCGGGCGCTCGCGCCGCTTCAACTTCTCGACCGACGCCGGCCACCGCTTCGAGCGCGGCGTGGACCCCAGCCTCACGGTGGAGCATATCGAGCGCATCACCGAGCTGGTGCTCGAGATCTGTGGCACGCCCGAGTCGCAATGCGGCGCGATCGACGACCAGATCGTCAACGTGCCCACGCCCCAGCCCGTGCAGCTGCGCGTGGCGCGCGCCGCCAAGGTCATAGGCATGCCCGTGAGCCAGCAGCAGTGCTTCGACGCGCTGCAGGGCCTGGGCCTGGGCGTGACACAGGGCGAGGGCGTGCTCACGGTGACGCCGCCGTCGTACCGCTTCGACATCGCGCTGGAAGAAGACCTGATCGAGGAAGTCGCGCGCATGCTGGGGTACGGCCAGCTGCCGACCACGCCGCCGCTGGCGCCGATCACGCCCAAGCTGCGCGCCGAGAACCAGCGCAGCAGCTTCGCCGTGCGCCGCGAACTCGCGGCCCTGGGCTACCAGGAAACCATCAACTTCAGCTTTGTCGAAGAGCGCTGGGAGCACGAGCTTGCCGGCAATGCCAACCCGATCAAGCTGCTCAACCCGATTGCCAGCCATCTGAGCGTGATGCGCAGCTCGCTGCTGGGTTCGCTGCTGCAGGTCGTCAAGTTCAACCTGGACCGCAAGGCCCAGCGGGTGCGCGTGTTCGAGCTCGGCCGCGTGTTCCTGCGCGACGCCAGCGTGCAAAGCACCGACACCACGGTGCAGGGCTTTGACCAGCCGATGCGTGTTGCCGGCATGGCCTGCGGCCCGGCCGACCAGCTGCAATGGGGCCGCAAGGACCAGGCGGTCGATTTCTACGACATCAAGGGTGATGTGGAAGCCTTGCTCGCGCCGCTGCGTCCTAGCTTCGAGGCGGCCGAGCATCCGGCCATGCATCCCGGTCGCTGCGCGCGCGTGCTGCTCGACGGCAAGGCCATTGGTTTCGTCGGCGAGCTGCATCCGCAGTGGCGCCAGGGCTGGGAGCTGCCCCAGGCGCCCGTGATGTTCGAGCTGGAGCTCGACGCCGTGCAGCTGCGCCAGGTTCCCCAGTTCCGCGCCGTCGCCAAGCACCAGTCGGTGGAGCGTGATATTGCCGTGGTCGTCGCCGAATCGGTGACCCATGCCGAGATCATGGCCGCCGTGGAAGCCGCGGCAGCGCATACGGTGCTGCGCTCGGCCGTGCTGTTCGACGTGTTCCGCGCCAAGCCTTTGCGCGCCGGTGAAGTGCCGGCCGCGGGTGCGCTCGCGCCCAATGAGAAGAGCCTGGCCGTGCGCCTGCTGCTGGGCAGCGATACCGCCAGCCTGACCGAGGCCGAGATCGAAGCCGCGATGGCGGCCGTGATCGAGCAGCTGGTGGCGCGCTGCGCTGCGCGCCTGCGCGGATGATGGATTCGGTTGTGTTTTCCCACGACAAGGGGTCTACCATGGAATTGGCCATTGAAAGCCTGGACAGCCCCGCGCTGACCAAGGCCCAGCTAGCGGATTTGCTGTTCGACCAGATCGGCCTGAACAAGCGCGAGTCCAAGGAAATGGTGGATGCGTTCTTCGACCTGGTTTCGCAAAGCCTGGTTGAAGGCGATGACGTCAAGCTCTCGGGCTTTGGCAACTTCCAGATCCGCACCAAGGCGCCGCGTCCGGGGCGCAATCCGCGCACCGGCGAACTGATCCCCATCCAGGCGCGCCGCGTGGTGACGTTCCATGCGAGCACCAAGCTCAAGGAGCAGATCCAGAGCGGCGAGACGTCCGCCTCGGTCGCATAACCGGCCTTTGCCCGCACAGGGCGATTGCGCATGGCGGCATGGCGGTGGCTGCGGTAGCCTTGTCAGGTTGATGATTGGAGATGCTTCCGATGTCCCAGGGAACCCCGCTGCCGCCCATTCCGGCCAAACGCTACTTCACCATTGGCGAAGTGGCGCAATTGTGTTGCGTGAAGCCGCATGTGCTGCGTTATTGGGAGCAGGAATTCACCCACCTGCGTCCCGTCAAGCGCCGCGGCAACCGGCGCTACTATCAGCACCATGAACTGCTGATGATCCGCCGCATACGCGAGCTGCTTTATGACCAGGGCTTCACCATACAAGGCGCGCGTGCGCGCCTGCGCGAAGCGGGTGCGCCGGGTGCCGAGGAGGGCGCCGATGGCGATGGCTTTGAGTTGGTATCGGCTGAATGGCGTGAGCACGAGGCCCGCGATGGCGCATTGGTGGCGCTCAATTCTTCGGCGGTGCGCCAGGAGCTTTTGCAAATTCGCGAGTTGTTGTCGGTGTAAGCGGTTTTTCGGTATATAATTCAATTCTCGTCGGCGTGTAGCGCAGCCTGGTAGCGCACTTGCATGGGGTGCAAGGGGTCGAAGGTTCGAATCCTTTCTCGCCGACCACAATCCCCAAAAAGGGTCAGCAGATTTTTCTGCTGACCCTTTTTTGTTTTCTGTCGCTCTTGGCGCAGCATGGCTGTGTCTCGAACGAAAAAGGACCGACCATGATGGATGGATTGATTGCCGGGCGGCTGTACGGCACGCCCGAGCAGCGCACAAGCAAGACGGGCAAGCCCTTCATGGTGGCGCGCATGCGCGCCGAATGCGGCGATGGCGGCGATGGCGGCAACCTGTTTGTCAATGTGATTGCTTTTGACGCCGGGCCCTGCGCCGCGCTCGAAGTCTTGCGTGAAGGCGATGCGCTCACGGTCGCCGGGCCCATCACGCCCAAGGTCTGGACCGACAAGCAGGGCATGGTCCATCCCGCACTTGACGTGGTCGCCCACCAGGTGCTGACGGCCTACCATGTGGAGCACAAGCAGCGCCAGGTGCTCTCGGGCCAGGCCGGGGTCCAGCACGAAGACTGAAGGTTGCTTATTCGATTTTGGAATAAGCAGCTGATTATTTAATCGGAAAATTCGCCAGGGTTTGCACGTACAGTGCTTTCATTCCGAATTTTTTGATTGAAGGCATTCCGTGAACAAGCGCCAACTTTTGCAGACCTCTTTGGCTTTGGGCCTGGCCCTGGCAGCTCCCCTGGCCGCCGTGGCCCAGGACAAGACATCGATCAAGATCGGCGTCACTGCCGGCCCTCACGCCCAGATCTTCGAGCAGGTCAAGCAGGTCGCGGAAAAGCAGGGCCTGAAGATCCAGGTGGTCGAGTTCGGTGACTATGTCCAGCCCAATGCCGCGCTGGCCGCGGGTGATCTGGATGCCAACAGCTACCAGCATCTGCCTTACCTCGATGCCCAGATCAAGGACCGCGGCTACAAGCTGGTGCGCGTGGCCGATACGGTCAACTTCCCCATCGGCCTGTATTCGAAGAAAGTCAAGAAGCTTGCCGACCTGCCCCAGGGCGCGAAGTTCGGCATCCCGAACGACCCGACCAACGGCGGCCGCGTATTGCTGCTGCTGCAGGCCCAGGGCCTGATCAAGCTCAAGGACGGCGCAGGCCTCAAGGCCACGCCGCTGGACGTGGTGTCCAACCCCAAGAAGCTGCGCTTTGTCGAACTCGACGCCGCGCAACTGCCGCGCTCGCTTGATGACCTGGACGCTTCGGCCATCAACACCAATTTCGCGATTTCGGCCGGTCTGAACCCCAAGACCGATTCCATTGCCCAGGAAAACGCCAAGAACCCCTACGTCAACATCCTGGTGGTGCGTGATGCCGACAAGAGCCAGCCCTGGGTTGCCAAGCTGATCAAGGTCTACCAGTCGCCCGAAGTGCGCCAGTTCATCGAGACCCAGTTCAAGGGTTCGGTCGTTCCCGCTTTCTAAATTGCGCCCAGCGCCCGCAAGGGCGCGCCGCGAAAGCCAGTGCCGCCTTGCGCCGCACTGGCTTTTTCCATGCGGCGACGAAGTCCTGCGCTTCGGGTTGACCAGAATGCATCCCGGTTCTTTATTAGTAAAAATGCATAAGCATGCGCTTTTAAATTCGTTGGTGAATTTCGGGGATGGCGTCACACTTCGTGTCATTCCCATGTCAGCGAACGGCGTATTGAGAGCCCAGGTTCGCCACGCGCAATCTGCGGTTGCCCACCCCGGCATCGGACCCTTGAAGACAGGCGCAAGCCGCTGACTCCCCGGTTCCGGCGGTTCAGTTTCCAACAATGTGATTGCATGAGCCAGAACACCGCAGATTCGGTCCAGAGACCGCCGATCATCCGCTTGCGCGATGTCAGGAAGAAGTTCACCACGGCCGACGGCGGCCTGTTCGAGGCCGTCAAGTCGGTCACGCTGGAAGTGCGCCAGGGCGAGATTTTCGGCCTGATCGGCAAGAGCGGCGCAGGCAAGTCGACGCTGCTGCGCCTGATCAACCTGCTCGAGCGCCCGGATTCCGGCGAAGTCATCGTTGCCGGGCGCGAGCTGACGCAGCTCAGCCGCAGCGAGCTGCGCCAGGCGCGCCAGAACATAGGCATGATCTTCCAGCAGTTCAACCTGCTGCAAAACGCCAGCGTCTTTGACAACGTGGCCTTTCCGCTGAAGATCCACGGCGGCCTGTCGCGCGCGCAGATCGATGCGCGGGTGCGCGAGTGCCTGGCGCTGGTTGGCCTGTCGGAAAAGATAGCCAGCTATCCAGCGCAACTGTCGGGCGGGCAAAAACAGCGCGTGGCGATTGCTCGAGCGCTGGCGCCGCGCCCGCAGGTGCTGCTGTGCGATGAGCCGACTTCGGCGCTCGACAGCGAAACCACGCGCTCGCTGCTCGAGACGCTGCGCGACATCCAGCAAAAGACCGGCGTGACCATCGTCATCGTGACGCACGAGCTGTCGGTGGTCGAAGTGCTGTGCAGCGAAGTGGCCATCATTGAAGGCGGCCACCTGGTCGAACAGTTCTCGCTGCAAGGCCCAAGCGCTGCGCGCAGCACGGCGCTGGGCCAGGAAATCGAAGCCCTGCGCGAGCGCACGGCGCGCGAAGCGCGCTGGAGCGCGCAGGCCGCGTCGCCATCCATCTCCTCAACATCTGCTGGCGCTACAGCCCAGGAGCTGCACCATGTCTGAAAACATCGCCGCCATTCTTCCCGAACTATGGCTGGCCCTGGGCCAGACGGCGCTGATGCTGGGCATAGGCCTGACGGCCGCCGTCGTTCTGGGCGGACCGCTGGGCGTGCTGCTGTTCCTGCTGGGGCCTGGCCAGTCGCTGGACAACAAGCCGGCGTTCATCGTGCTCAACTGGATCGTGAATACGGTGCGCTCGTTTCCTTTCATCATCCTGCTGGTGGCACTGGTGCCGTTCACCCGCGTGATCGCCGGCACGTCGATTGGCCCGCTGGCCGCGGCCGTGCCGCTGTCGATTGCGGCAATTCCCTATTTCGCTCGCCTGGTCGACCAGTGCCTGCGCGAAGTGCCGCGCGGCGTGATCGAAGCCGCGCATGCGATGGGCGCCTCCGAGCTGCAGATCGTCTGGCGCGTGCTGGTGGTCGAAGCACGCTCGGGCCTGGTGCTGGCGCTCACGGTGCTGGCGGTGAGCTTCCTGTCGTACTCGGCAATTGCCGGCGTGGTCGGCGGCGGCGGCATCGGCGACCTGGCCATCCGCTACGGCTACTACCGCTTCCAGACCGATGTGATGGTGCTGACCGTGACCATCCTGGTGGTGCTGGTGCAGATCCTGCAGTTTGTCGGCAACACCGCTGCGCGGCGCCTCGACAAGCGCGGCTGAAGCTGCGAAACGTTTTTCCGGGCCGCCAGGCGGCCGTATTTATCTGCGTTGTTTCTCTTTTGGAAAGAGGTTTGAGATGAAGAATTCCGTTGTGCGTCGTTCCCTGTTGGCAGCGGCCGTGGCTGCAGCGACCCTTGTCGGTCTGGCGGCGCCCGTGCAGGCCCAGGCCAAGAAGGAACTGGTCATAGGCGGCACCGCCGGCTCGAACATCGACCAGCTCAAGCAAGGTATCGTGCCCATCCTGGAAAAGAAGGGCTACAAGGTCAAGCTGGTCGAGTTCAACGATTACGTGCAGCCCAACCTGGCGCTGGCCCAGGGTTCGCTGGACGCCAACTTCTTCCAGCACCGCGTCTATCTGCAGAAGTTCGCCGCCGACCAGAAGCTCGACATCGTCGAGCTGGTGCAAGGCCCGATCGCGCCCCTGGGCGTGTACTCGAACAAGCGCAAGACGCTGGAAGAAGCCAAGACCGGTGACCGCGTGACGCTGCCCAACGACCCCAGCAACCTGGCGCGCGCACTGGTGCTGCTCGAGCAGAACCAGCTGGTGAAGATCAAGCCCGGCATCGATGCGCTGCGCGCCTCGGAAAAGGACCTGCTCGAGAACCCGCGCAAGCTCAAGTTCATCCCTCTCGAAGCCGCGCAACTGCCGCGTTCGCTGGGCGATACCGAATACGCGATCATCAACGGCAACTTCGCGATTTCCTCGGGCCTGAAGCTCACGGAAGCCGTGAAGCTGGAAAAGACGCCCGACCACTACCTGAACGTGGTGGCCGTCAAGCGCGCCGACAAGGATTCGGCCTGGGCCAAGGACCTCGAGGCGGCCTACCGCTCGAACGAGTACAAGGCCGTCGTGGACAGCAAGTTCCAGGGCTATGCCAAGCCTGCGTTCCTGCAGTGATCGCGCAGGGCCCGTTGGCACGTCAATTCACGTAGGACGTTGCCCACGAACCTGGCTGACGAGGGCTTCCATAATAGGGAAGCCCTTTTTCGTTTTGTCCTAAGGAGTTTTCATGAGCCAATACCAGGTCGCTGTCATCGTCGGCAGCTTGCGCAAGGAGTCGTTCAACCGCAAGCTGGGGCAGGCCATTGCGCGCATGGCACCCGAAGGTTTCAGCTTCGAGGAAATCGCCATCGACACCTTGCCGCTTTACAACCAGGACGCCGACGGCAACGAGGTCGAAGCCGTGAAGCGCTTTCGCGCGCAGATTGCCGGCGCCAATGCGCTGCTGTTCCTGACGCCCGAATACAACCGCTCGATTCCCGGCGTGCTCAAGAACGCGCTGGACCAGGGCTCGCGCCCTTACGGTCAGAGCGTCTGGGCCGGCAAACCCGGCGCGGTGCTCGGTGTGTCGGTGGGCGCGACAGGCACGGCGCTGGCGCAGCAGCACCTGCGCAATGTGCTGGCCTATCTGGACGTACCGCTGCTGGGACAGCCCGAGATGTTCATCCAGGCCAAGGACGGGCTGTTCAACGATGACGGCACCATAGGCAAGGCCAGCCATGACTTCTTCCAGGCCTGGCTGCATCGTTATGTCGAATGGGTCAAGCGCAACGCTGGATGAACGCGGCGGGCAGGCTATGCTGTGCAGCTGTCTTGCGGAGAACCCATGGACTACCTGCCTCAATTGATTGCGCTTTCCGGCATCATTCTTCTGGCCTGTGCCAGCCCCGGCCCCGACTTCGTCGCGGTCACCTCGCATTCGCTGCAGGACCGGCGCGCGGGCGTGCTGGTCGGCCTGGGCATCACCTGCGCCGTCACTTCGTGGGCCAGCCTGGCCATTCTAGGCTTTGGCCTGCTGATCCAGGAGATGTCCTGGCTGTATGAATTCATTCGTATCGCGGGCGCGGCCTATCTGGTGTATCTGGGCATTCGCATGCTGCTGGCGGCATTGCGCAAGGCGCCGGAAGACGCCGCCGTCGCCCGGGTGTCTGTTGGCAGCGCCGGCGCCGCCTGGCGACGCGGACTGATGGTGGGGCTGACCAATCCCAAGACGGCGACATTCTTCGCCACCTTGTTCGTGACCCTGTTGCCCGCCGATGCACCGGCGTGGGTGTATGTCGCCGTTGTCGGCCTGGTGGCGGCCATCACCGCCCTGTGGCTGGGCCTGCTGGCCACGTTCTTCTCGGTGCAGGGCGTGCGCGGCGCCTATCTGCGAATCCGCCGACCCGTCGATGCGCTGATGGGCGCGGCGCTGGTGGCGCTGGGCCTGCGCCTGGCAACCAGCCGTTGAGGCTAGCAGCCGGGCGGGGCAGGCATGGCGTCGACAACGCCCAGCGGCTGCACGCAGCGCACCAGATAGCCGTCCGGGTCGGCCACAATGCATTGCCTCTGCCCGACTTGCTGGGTATCGCGGCGATACCAGCGTTCTTCCAGCGGCAGAAAAAGCGCGATGCCGCGCTGCTCGCAGCGCACCAGCAGCGCGTCGAGATCGGGCACTTGCAATTGAAAATTGAGGCCGCGGCCGAAGGGGCGCTCGAGCACGTCTGCAACCCAGTCGTCGCCGCTTTCGCTGCGCTGCTCCAGCATGATCTGGGCCTGGCCCAGGCACAGGAAGGCAAAGCGCTCTTGCGGACGTTCATACCAGATGGCAAAGCCTATGACATCGCACCAGAACGCAAGGCTGGCGCGGATGTCGCTCACTATCAGCTCCGGTACCAGCGCGCAGAACTCGGGAGTCGCGCTGCGGGTCATGCTACGCTGCCGGCTTCGTCCAGCACCCAGTCCGCGAACGCCTTGACCTCGGGGCGCTGGCGCGCACCGGGTGGCGTGACCAGGTAGTAGGCAAAGCGTGCCGGCCAGGGCTTGTCGAGCACCTGCACCAGCCGGCCCGCGGCAATCTCATCGCGCGCATATTCCTGCGGCACCAGCGCAATGCCCTGGCCGGCTTCGGCCGCGCGAATCAGTAGGAAATCATCCTCGAACGCCGTGCCGCGCGCGGCGCGCGCGTCCTCGCCCACGCCATGGGCGGCAAACCACAGCCGCCAGTCCGTGCGATCGCCATCGTGCAGCAGCGGATGGTCCAGGCAATCTGCGGGCGATTGCAGCGGCCCGGCGCCGTCCACCAGCCCGGGGCGGGCCACGGGCACCAGCACGGGTGCCATCAGCCGCGTGACCTCGAGCCCGGGGTAGGCGCCCAGCCCATGGCGCAAGGCGACATCGACCCGGCCCTGGCGCATGTCGGCCAGGGCCGAAGTCGCTTCCACGCGCACTTCGATCTCGGGGTGGCGCTGATTGAAGCGCCCCAGGCGCGGCACCAGCCATGAGGCGGCAAAGGTCGCGACCGTGCTGACGGTGAGCGTCTGCCGTGCCTTGGTGTGTTCGAGCAATTGCACGGCCTGCGCGATCTGCGCGAAAGCCTGGCACAGGGCAGGGTGGACGCTGGCCCCGGCTTCGGTCAGTCGCAGCCCCTGGCGCTCGCGCGTGAACAGGACCACGCCGGTGCGCTCTTCCAGCAGCCGGATCTGCTGGCTGACGGCTCCGGACGTCACATGCAGCGCCTGCGCCGCGGCCTTGATGCTGCCGCGCTGGCCGACTTCGACAAAGGCACGCAGCGCCAGCAGCGGCAGCGCGGCATTGGAATGATTTAGTTTTTCTGAATTCATCGGGAAGAAATGATCGTTTCCATTTTATAAGTGAAAAAACTAACATCAAGCTGCTTTTGAAGCAAGTGGTTGATTTAGTTAATCTATATATATAAGGCGTTCAGATGAATCATTTGTCGCCCGGATCGGCGATCCGGCTCTATACCGACAGCTCTCCCAACGGCTTCAAGATCTCCATTGCACTGGAGGAACTGGGCCTGCCCTATGACTTGCACCATGTGCACCTTGATGAGGGCGAACACAGGCAAGCCGAGTTTCTCAGGCTGAACCCGCACGGCCGCATTCCCGTGCTGGTGGACGAGACTGCAGGCATCACGCTGTTCGAGTCCGCGGCCATCCTGCTGTACCTCGCCGAGAAGACCGGCAAACTGCTGCCCGATGCACAGAGCTCGCCCAAGGCGCGCTGGCAGGCCTTGCAATGGCTGGTATTTCATGCCGCCAGCGTGGGCCCGCTGATAGGCCAGCGCGTGCATTTCGAGCTGTTCTCTCAAACCCGCAATGCCGAAGCGATCGAACGCTACCGCCGGCTGACGAATGAAGCGTTTGCCACCCTGGATCAGCATCTGGCCAGCCAGCCCTATCTGGCCGGCGAGGAGTATTCAATTGCCGATATCGCCCACTTCGGCTGGATGCATATTGCCCGCATCATCGATTTCGACTTCAGCGAGCACCGCCACCTGAGCGCCTGGCACGAGCGCGTTGCCGCCCGGCCCGCAGTGCGCAAGGGCGTGACGCTGCCCGCACCGGCGACCGGCGCATGAACCAAGCCCCCTGCACCATGACTTCCATTGCAACGTCCGCCGGAGCGTCATCTCCGGCGTTTTCCTCCCACCCCGGCTACCGCCGCATGTTTGCACCCGATCAACTGAGCATTGGCATCTTCCTGCCGCTGCGCTTCTACGCGGGCGACATGCAAGTGCTTGCCGGCCAGGCCGACCTGGTTGCTGACATCGACCGCCGCGGCTTTGCCGCCGTCTGGGTGCGCGACGTGCCGCTGTTCGACCCGGCGTTCGGCGACGCCGGGCAGGTGCTCGATGCGTTCACCTACCTTGCTTTTCTCGCGGCGCGCACCCGCAACATTGCGCTGGCGACCGGCAGTGCGATCTTCTCGCTGCGCCACCCCATTGACCTGGCCAAGGCCTCGGCCACCATAGACCAGCTGTCGGGAGGGCGGCTGGTGCTGGGCATTGCGTCGGGCGACCGGCCGGTAGAGTTTCCGGCCTATGGCATCGAGCGCTCCGAGCGCGGCGCGCGGTTTGCGCAGTCGGTGGCGTATTTCCGCGCGCTGTTGCGCGCCGACAGCCCTTGCATTGACTCTCCGCTGGGCCGCATGGAAGGTGCCATGCTGCTGCCCAAGCCCGCAACCGGCGCCATTCCGCTGATCGTCACCAGCTCCTCGGGTCAATCGCTTGACTGGATTGCCGCCCAGGCCGATGGCTGGCTGACCTATCCCGAAGCCACGCATGTGCCGCAGGGGCCGCTGCGTCTGGCGCAGAAGATCGCCGCCTGGCGGGCGCTGATTCCCGATGGCGGATTCCGCCCGCACATGACCAATGAATGGCTGGACCTGGTCGAGGATGCCGACCACCCGCGCACGCCGCTGCGTGGCGGCTTCGTGTTGCGCACCGGGCGCAAGGGGCTGATTGCATTGCTCGAGGAATGGCAGCGCGCCGGCGTCAACCACGCCGCGCTGGGCATACAGTTCTCGCAGCGGCCGGCCGCGCAGGTGATCCAGGAGCTGGCCGAGGAAGTGCTGCCGCGCTTTCCCTCGCATTCCGGGCCGCCCGCGCTCGCGCCCTTGTGGTGAGCATCGAGTCAGGAAGGAATGGTCAATGAATGAAGATATCGTTACCGTGCGCGCACTTGCCGCGGGCGACCGGCCTGCATGGGAGCGGCTGTACCGCGGCTACGCCGCGTTCTACCAGGTACCCATGAATGACGCGGTGCTCGGCGCCACCTGGCGCTGGCTGATGGGCGGCGAGCGCCGGCTTGAAGGCATGGTGGCGGTGCAGGGCACGGGCGAGCTGGTGGGCCTGGCCCACTATCGTTCGTTTCCCGAGCCGCTGCTGGGCAAGGAGCTGGGCTTTCTCGACGATCTCTTTGTGCCGCCCGCGCATCGCGGCCAGGGCGTAGGGCGCCAGCTGATCGAAGCGGTCGCGGCCATTGCGCGCCAACGCGGCTGGCCCGTGCTGCGCTGGATCACCGCGCAGGACAATGCGGCTGCCCGGAGTTTGTATGACCAGCTCGCGCAGACCACGGCCTGGGTCACTTACGACCTGGACGTGGCCGTGCGCTGAACGCCCAGGAAAAAAGGCGCCGGCCTTTTGCAAGACCGGCGCCCTTGGCGTCCAGAAGCGGTGTGCTTAGAACTGGTAGGCGGCGCTGACGCCCGTCATCCACTGGCGGCCCGGTGCGCCTTCGAAGAAGCGGCTGTTGCCGTCGTTGACGATGACCGAGCCCACGTACTTACGGTCAAACAGGTTGTCCACGCGGGCAAAGGCGCGCAGCGTCCAGGGGCCCATGACCTTGCGGTAGCCGACGCTGGCCGAGGCCACCGTGTAGCCGGGCGCGGCGGCGCTGTTGGCGTCGTTCACATAGACCTTGCTGGCGTGCTCGGCCGCGACGCCCAGACGCCATTCGGTCGTCAGCTCGTAGTCCAGACCCACGGACAGGTGCTGCTTGGACAGGCCGGGCAGCATGTTGCCGGCGGCGGCGCTGCCCGAAGCCTGGCGGAAGGTGGCGTCGAGGTAGGTGTAGGCGGCTTGCACTTTCCACTGCGGCGTGAGACGCAGATCGGCCTGCAGCTCCAGCCCCTGGCGGCGCGTGTCGCCGGCGTTGCGGTAGGTCGTGCGGCCGTTGCTCGCGCCGGCGCTGACGATTTCATCGCTGGTGCGCGAATGGAACACGGCGGCGCTCCAGCTGCCCTTGACGGCGCCGGTCAGGCGTTCGCGAAAGCCGATTTCATACTGGGTGCTGGCGCTGGGCTGAAGCTGAAGGTTCAGGCCGCCTATGCTGCCCGTGCGGTACGACAGTTCGGCAAAGGTCGGCGTCTCGAAGCCGCGGCCGGCGCTGACGTAGACGGTCTTTTCTGGCGTGAGCTGGTGCGACAGCGAGATGACGGGCAGGGCCTGGCTGTGGGTCACCGAGCCCGAATCGTCGGGGTTGCCGGCGCGGATGTAGCGGTCGTCAGACTCGAACTTCACATGGCTGTAGCGCAGGCCGGTGCCCAGACTCCAGGTGGGCGCAAGCTGCCAGGTGGCCTGCACATAGGGGTCGATGCTGGTGACGGTGTTGTCCTCGTTGCGGCGCAGCGCGCCCTTGACGCCCAGCTGGCTGCCAATGAAGTTCTCGTAGCCCTGGCGGTCTTCCTGCATGGTGTCTAAGGCCAGTCCGGCCGTGACGGTGACGGGCACGGGCGCGTTGTCGAAGCGGCCGGTCCAGCGGGCATCGAGGCCGGCGTAGTCGCGCGCCATGTCGATCACCCCGCCCGCATGGCCCGCGGGCGCTTGCGTGGCGACGGGCAGCGACTGGTATTGCTCCATGGAGCGGTGGCCGGCATACGCGGTCAGCGACACGCTTTGCGTGCCGCTCAGACGACGCTCGTAGGTGGCGCCGACCTGGGTCTGCTCCAGCGACTTGCGGGTGTTGAATTTCTCGGCCACGGCTTCGCCGGTGTCGGCGCGGTAGGAGGCGCGGCGCGGGTTGGTCTGCCACTGCTGCCAGGTCAGGCCCTGCGCGTCCTGGGCATTGGACTTCATGGTGTTGGCGACAATCGTCAGGCGCGCATCGTCCCCGATGGCGGTCGACAGCTTGGCATTGGCCACATTGCGGTCGGCGGCGCTGTGGTCGCGCCATCCGTCGGTCAGGTAGCGGCTGGCGCTGAGCACATAGCTCAGGCCCTGGGCGGTCTGACCGCTGGCCTTGCCGGAGATGCGCTTTTGGCCGTTGCTGCCAACGGAATAGCCGCCTTCGACCGTGGGACGGCCGGTGGGCGTCTCGGTGTACATGCTGATCACGCCGCCCGCCGAGTTGCCGTACAGCGCCGAGTAGGGGCCACGCAGCACTTCGACGCGCTCCAGGCTGGAGATGTCGATATGCGACAGCGCGCCCTGGCCGTCGGGCATGGTCGCGGGAACGCCGTCCACGTACAGGCGCACGCCACGCAGGCCGAAGGTCGAGCGCGCGCCATAGCCGCGTACCGACAGTTGCAGATCCTGGGCATAGTTCTGGCGGTTGTTGATCTGCAAGCCGGGCACGCCCGACAGGCTTTCCGACAGGTTCACCTGCAGCTGTCGGTCGCGCATCTGATCGGCATCGATCACCGTGACGGAGGCCGGCGTCTGCTCGAGCGATGTGCCGCCCAGCGTGCTGTGCACCGTTATTTCAGGCAGTCGGGCTTCGGTGGCGGGCTGGGCGATGGCAATGCCATACATGCCGCCGACCAGGACGGGAAGGCCGGCAACCCAGCGCAGATGATGCAATGTCATGTTGAAAAACCTCTATGTGCGGGCGCCGGCCTGCGGGCTGCTGGCCGCGGCAATGCGCAGCGCAGCCACGCAAGGGCCTGCGCGGCATTCATTCAAATGGGGGGAGTGCCGTCGTCAGGGTACGCCGGGGAACCCTGCTGGCAATGGCAAGGGCCGAAGAATGCCACAGAGCGGACACAATTTTTCACGAACCAGTGTAAACACCGATACGTCCGTGGTTAATCCTGTGGCACACAGGCGGCCCAACCTGGGCCATCCAAATGGAAAACCGCTGTTACAGCTGGGGCGCCGAGCGGCCCTGCGCGTTGTCTATGGCATCGACAATGGCTTTGCCCGTGCTTTGCACACCGGGCGCGGCGAAGCCCGGGCCGGGCTTGACGGCGGGATTGGCCAGCAGTTGCTCGCGCACCTTCAGCCGCGCCGCCATGGCCTCGGGCAGCGGCTTGGGTGCCTGGGGCGGGGTGTTCTGCAGATACTGGCGGTAGACCTGGGTCTTGGCCCGTGTCATTTCCTGCGCGTTGCGGTGATCCAGATACCAGTTCAGCAGGTAGCCCACGACGATGCACGAGATCAGGCCTATGGTCACGGCCGTGATGACAAACGATTCATCCGTGTTTTTGCGCGTGGGCTGCGGAGCGGAAGGCATGGGTGTACGTCTATGGTGAGGCGTTGACAGGGGATGGGCCTGCGGCGCCACCGGTACGCCGCCACAGGGTTTTCACTGAAGAGCTCCGAGCCTAACAAAAAAAACCGCCCTGGCGATGACATTGGGCGCAATGTCCTAGCAGGGCGGTCGGTGGGCGGCGCGTGGGCACCGCCTGGATGGCAGGGGGGCGCTCAGGCCGCCAGCGCCAGCTGGCTGTGAATGGCCTGTTCGGCCTGGGCCAGGGCCGTGGCCTTGGCGTCGGGGCCCATGGCAATGCCTTCGGCGCGCACAAAGCGCACATCGGTCACGCCCATGAAGCCCAGGACGGTCTGCAGCAGACTTTCCTGGTGTTCCATGGCGCGGCCGCCCTCGGAGGTCGAATACACGCCGCCGCGGGTCGAGACAATGACCACGGTCTTGCCCTTGGCCAGGCCTTCGGGGCCGGCAGCGGTGTAGCGGAAGGTGCGGCCGGCCTGGGCGACGCGGTCTATCCAGGCCTTGAGCTGGCTGGGAATGCTGAAGTTGTAGAAGGGCGCGCCGATCACGACCACGTCAGCGGCCAGGAACTGGCTCACCAGCTTTTCGGAAATCGCGTTTTCCTGGCGTTCGGCTTCGGTCGTGGCGCTCTGGCCGGTGCGAAAGCCCAGGGAGACCGCCGACAGGTGGCTGGGAGCGTCCTGGGCGAGGTCGAGGTAGTCGACCTTCAGGCCGGGATGGGCTTGCACCCAGGCCTGCACGGTGCGGGCGCTCAGGTCGCGGGAAACGGACATGTCGCCGGTGATGGCGGAATCGATGTGCAGCAGTTGCATGGAAGGCTCCTTGAATTCGAAATGTGGATGGTTGCCGGTGAGGGCTTGGTATAGATTGTGCAGGTGTGTTGAATGTTTGATAAGCTGCTTTAAATGCAATTGATTGTTCTATCAGTGAGACAGTGAATGAATGATCTCAACGACATGCTTTATTTCGCCGAAGTCGTCGAGCGCGGGGGGTTTGCGGCCGCGGGGCGGGCCTTGGGAATCCCGAAGTCACGGCTGTCACGCCGGGTTGCCGAGCTTGAAGGACGGCTGGGCGTGCGCCTGCTGCAACGCACCACGCGCAAGCTTTCGCTGACCGAAGTCGGCGAGGCCTATCTGCGCCATTGCCTGGTGATGCGCGATGCGGCCCAGGCCGCTGCCGATACCGTGGCCCAGGTGCGCACCGAGCCAGGCGGCACGCTGCGCGTGAGTTGCCCGGTGACGATTGCCCAGACCGTGCTGGGCGAACTGATGCCGGTCTATCTCGCGCGCCATCCGCTGGTGCGCGTTGAGATGCAGGTCACCAACCGGGCGGTGAATCTGGTCGAGGAAAGCATCGATGTGGCGCTGCGCGTGCGCGCATCGCTGGACGACAGCGGCAGCATGGTGGTCAAGCGCCTGGATGTATCGCGCCAGGTGCTGGTCGCCAGCCCCGATCTGCTGCGCCGCCAGGGCAGGCCCGGCCGGCTGCAGGAGCTCGGGCGCCTGGACAGCGTGGCGATGTCGGCGGTCGACGGGCGTTCCAGCCTGCTGCTCAGCGGCCCCGAGGGCGAGGAATATACGCTGCAGCACCAGCCGCGCTATGTGGCCGACGACCTGCTGACCCTGAAGTTCGCGGTGCTGGCCGGCAGCGGCATGGGCTGGCTGCCTGACTATATGTGCCATGACGAGCTTGCCGACGGCCGTCTGGTGCACCTGCTGCCGGGCTGGTCACCGCCGCCGGGCGTGTTTCATGCGGTCTTTCCCTCGCGCCGGGGACTGTCGCCCGCGGTGCGCAGCTTTCTCGATTTTCTTGGCGAAACCATACCGGGAAGCAGCATTTCCTCCAGCAGCGCCACCTGAGCGGGGGCGGGAGCGCCGCAAGCTGCGTGTCTGGGCCATAAGATAACAACCAATGGTTTGTTGGGATTTTGGACCAAGCTGCAGACAATGTCCGTTCAAGGAGAACTGGCATGGATAAACCCCCCCGCATTTTGATCGTGCCCGGCTGGCGCGACTCGGGCCCCGGTCATTGGCAAAGCCTGTGGGCCGCGCAATTGCCCGGAGCAGAGCGGGTGGTGCAGGACGACTGGATCACGCCCCACCGCGACGCCTGGGTCGGGCGGCTGGAGGAATGCGTTCTTTCGCGTCCCGAGCCGGTGGTGATTGTCGCCCACAGCCTGGGCTGCATTGCCACGACGCAGATGTCGGCCCAAGCCGCCGAACGCGTCGTCGGCGCGCTGCTGGTCGCGCCCGCCGACCCCGAGCGCCGCGCCCAGCTCATTGATTTCTCGCCGGTGCCGTCCGCGCCGCTGCCTTACCGCAGTGTGCTGGTGGCCAGCAGCAACGACCCGTTCTGTCCCATCCGCCTTGCCGGTGCCTATGCGCGTGCCTGGGGCAGCGAGCTGGTGCGGCTGCAGAACGCCGGCCATGTGAATGTCGAGTCGGGCCACGGCGCCTGGCCGCTGGGGCTGGCGCTGCTGCAGTCGCTCACTGCCGGCCTGGCCTGGTCTGCTACGCCTGCCCCGGCAACCGCCCTGCAGGCCTGAGCGGCTTCGCTTGGCCGTGCGCGGGAGGGCGGCGCGGCCTCTATATGCCAAAAAATGATTAATTAACAAGAATCTATTCGTTTGAGTTTGAAGGAAAGCTTCAGACAATGAAGCACTTCTTCACGTTCCAGGCTTTGCAACCATGAATTCTTTGACTTTCAAGACCGTTTTGGCCAGCCTTGCGTTTGCGGCCAGCGGCGCGGCAATGGCACAGAACCAATTGCTCAACGTGTCGTATGACGTGGCGCGCGAGTTCTACAAGGACTACAACGTCGCCTTTGCCGCGCACTACAAGAAGACCACGGGCAAGGACGTGAAGATCGACCAGTCGCATGCGGGCTCGAGCGCCCAGGCGCGCGCCGTCAACGACGGCCTGGACGCCGACGTGGTGACCATGAATACCACGACCGATATCGAATTTCTGGCCAGCACCGGGGTGGTAGCCAAGGACTGGGCCAAGAAGTTCCCCCACGATGCGTCGCCCACGACATCGACCATGCTGTTCCTGGTGCGCAACGGCAACCCCAAGAACATCAAGGATTGGGACGATCTGCTCAAGCCCGGCGTGCAGGTCGTGGTGGTCAACCCCAAGACCGGCGGCAACGGCCGCTACGCCTACCTGGCTGCCTGGGGCGCGGCGCGCGAGAAGGGCGCCACCGATGCCCAGGCCGCGGAATTCGTCGGCAAGCTCTACAAGAACGTTCCCGTGCTGGGCAAGGGCGGGCGTGATGCGACCGCGATTTTCCTGCAGCGCAATATCGGCGACGTGCTGATCACGTTCGAGTCGGAAGTGATCTCCATCGACCGCGAGTTCGGCAAGGGCAAGGTCCAGGCCGTGTATCCATCGTCTTCCATCATTGCCGAGAACCCCGTGGCCGTGGTCGAGCGCACCGTTGCCAAGAAGGGCACAGCCACGCTGGCCAAGCAATACCTGGACTACCTGTATTCGGACGAAGCCCAGGAGATCGCCGCCCAGCACGCGCTGCGCCCACGCTCGGAAACGGTGCTGAAGAAGCACGCCGCAACGTTCAAGCCGCTCAAGCAGTTCACCGTCGCCAAGTACTTCGGTTCGCTGTCGGACGCGCAGAAGCTGCACTTCAACGACGGCGGCCAGTTCGACAAGCTCTACACGCCTGGCAAGTAAGCCGGCGCGCGCACCTGCACCATGGCATTCGCTGCTAACTCGGCTACGGCCGCATCCCTCGCTGCCCCCCCCGGCGCCCCCGTGGCGGCGCGGCGTGGCCGTGGCGCCAAGCGCGTTCTGCCCGGATTCGGGCTGACGCTGGGCTACACGCTGTTCTATCTCAGCATCATCGTGCTGATTCCGCTGTCGGCCCTGGTCTTCAAGACCTTCACCATGACCTGGCCGCAGTTCTGGGAAGCCGTGAGCGCGCCGCGGGTGATGGCGTCCTATCGCCTGACTTTCGGCGCCTCGCTGATCGCGGCCCTGGTCAACTTGGTGTTCGGCCTGCTGATTGCCTGGGTGCTGGTGCGCTACAAGTTTCCGGGCAAGAAGATCGTCGACGCGCTGGTCGACCTGCCGTTCGCGCTGCCCACGGCCGTGGCCGGCATCTCGCTCACGGCGCTGCTGGCCGGCAACGGCTGGATAGGCCAGTACCTCGAGCCGCTGGGAATCCAGCTGGCGTTCAAGCCCGCGGGCATCGTCATCGCGCTGATCTTCATCGGCCTGCCGTTTGTCGTGCGCACGGTGCAGCCAGTGCTCGAGGACGCGGAAAAGGAACTCGAGGAAGCGGCAACCAGTCTGGGCGCGACGCGCCTGCAGATCTTCATCAAGGTGATACTGCCGAGCATCACGCCCGCGCTGCTCACCGGTTTCGCGATGGCCTTTGCACGTGCCGTCGGTGAATATGGCTCGGTGATCTTCATTGCCGGCAACATGCCCATGATTTCCGAAATCACGCCGCTGATCATCATCGGCAAGCTCGAGCAATACGACTATGCGGGCGCGACCGCCGTGGCGGTGGTGATGCTGGTCATCTCCTTTGTGCTGCTGCTGATCATCAATGCGCTGCAAGCCTGGCAGCGCCGCCACGCAGGAGCACCGGCATGAGTGCAGTCACTTCTTCGCGCAACCCGGTGCGCCGGGCCAAGGCCGGCACCACCGAAGCGCCCTGGGTGCGCTGGACGCTGATAGCCATTGCCATGGCCTTCTTGCTGCTGTTCCTGGTGCTGCCGCTGGCCGCGGTATTCACCGAGGCGCTGCGCAAGGGCTTTGGCGCCTACATCGATGGCCTGCGTGAGCCCGATGCCTGGTCGGCAATCAAGCTGACGCTGATCACCGCCTTGATTGCCGTGCCGCTGAACCTGGTGTTTGGCGTGGCCGCAGCCTGGTGCATTGCCAAGTACGAGTTCCGCGGCAAGGCCTTTTTGACCACGCTGGTCGACCTGCCGTTCTCGGTGTCGCCGGTGGTGGCCGGCCTGACCTATGTGCTGATGTTCGGCTCGCACGGCTGGATGGGCTCGTGGCTGCAGGCCAACGACATCAAGGTGATCTTTGCCGTGCCCGGCATCGTGCTGGCGACCATCTTCGTGACCTTCCCGTTCATTGCGCGCGAGTTGATTCCGCTGATGCAGGCCCAGGGCAGCGACGAGGAGCAGGCGGCCATCGTGCTGGGAGCGACCGGCTGGCAGACCTTCTACAAGGTCACCCTGCCCAACATCAAGTGGGGCCTGCTGTATGGCGTGATCCTGTGCAATGCCCGCGCCATGGGCGAGTTCGGGGCGGTATCGGTGGTCTCGGGCCATATCCGCGGCCAGACCAACACCATTCCGCTGCATGTGGAAATTCTCTACAACGAATACCAGTCGGTCGCGGCCTTTGCCGCCGCCTCGTTGCTGGCGCTGCTGGCGCTCGTGACCCTGGTCATCAAGTCGATTGCCGAATGGCGCGCGGAGCGCGAGCAGGCGGCAGCTGCCGACCTGCCTCCCGAGCGGCCGACGCCGCTGGCCACGTCTGCCTGAAAGAACACCATGAGTATCGAAATCCGCAATGTCAGCAAGCAGTTCGGCAGTTTCCAGGCGCTGCGTGATGTAAGCCTGGACATCCAGTCCGGCGAGCTGATCGCGCTGCTCGGCCCCTCGGGCTGCGGCAAGACGACGCTGCTGCGCATCATTGCCGGGCTCGAGTCGCCCGATGTCGGCTCCATTCATTTCAGCGGCGAGGACACGACCGACGTGCATGTGCGCGAGCGCAACGTCGGCTTTGTGTTCCAGCATTACGCGCTGTTTCGCCACATGACCGTGTTCGAGAACGTGGCTTTCGGCCTGCGCATCAAGCCGCGCAAGGAGCGCCCCAGCGAAGCGCAGATCCGCACCAAGGTGATGGACCTGCTCAAGCTGGTGCAGCTGGACTGGCTGGCCGACCGCCATCCCTCGCAGCTGTCGGGCGGCCAGCGCCAGCGCATTGCGCTGGCCCGGGCGCTGGCCGTGGAGCCCAAGGTGCTGCTGCTTGACGAGCCGTTTGGCGCGCTGGACGCCAAGGTGCGCAAGGAGCTGCGCCGCTGGCTGCGCCGCCTGCACGACGAACTGCATGTGACTTCGATCTTCGTGACCCACGATCAGGAGGAAGCGCTGGAAGTGGCCGACCGCGTGGTGGTCATCAACCAGGGCAAGATCGAGCAAAGCGGCTCGCCCCAGGAAGTCTGGGAAAATCCCGCCAGCCCGTTTGTCTACGGCTTCCTGGGCGACGTCAACCTGTTCCATGGCCGGGCCAACGAAGGCCTGGTCCACATGAGCGGCATCGAGGTCGATGCACCCGAGGCCGACGACGCCAAGAACGCCAAGGCCTTTGCCTATGTGCGCCCGCACGACCTCGATGTCGAGCGCTATTCCCCAGGCCAGAACATGGATGCCCAGGGCCGGCCGCGTGGCATTGTTGCGCGCCTGGAGCGGGCAATCGTTGTCGGCCCGATCGCACGCCTGGAACTTATTCCCGCCGACGATAATCATTCAACCACCCAGAACGGGGAGGATGCCTTGATCGAAGCGCAGATTCCTGCCCATCAGTTCAAGGAAATGGGATTCAAGGAAGGCGAAACGCTGGTGGTGACACCGCGCAGGACCCGGGTATTCATTGACCAGGCTGCAGGCATCTGACGGTCCGCAAGGGCCGCGCCGCGGCCTTTGAAGGACAAGAAAATGGTGTTGTTGAACTGGATGGAAACGGCGCCGCGCCGGGTGCTGGCGCTGATCAGCGCGGCCTGCGTGGCCATGCTGGCGTTTGGCATGTATCTGCAGTATGGCCAGGGGCTGGAGCCCTGCCCGATGTGCATCGTGCAGCGCTACGCACTGATAGGCGTGGCGCTGTTCACCGGCCTGGCCAGCCTGCGCGGCGGCCGCGGCTGGTTGCTGGGATGGGGCGGCGTCGCGCTGCTGAGCTCGGGCTTTGGTGCCTTTGTTGCCGCGCGCCAGAGCTGGCTGCAATGGAACCCGCCCGAAATCGCCACCTGCGGCCGCGACTTCTACGGCATGGTGGAAAACTATCCCCTGAGCCGGGCGATTCCCATGATCTTTCGCGGCTCGGGCGACTGCACCGCGATTGACTGGACTTTCCTGGGCGGCTCGATTGCCAACTGGTCGTTCATCTGCTTTGCGCTGATGGCGCTGGCGCTGGTTGCGCTGCTCTGGCGTCAGCGGGCGGCGCGTTAACCGGCCCGGGGCGGCTTGCCCCCAAGGCGCGCACCGTATCATGGCTGCATGAGTCTGAGCCATTCCGCGTTGGATATTGCCGCCCGCGTCTGGGGCGGCGCTTGCGAGACCGCGGCCGCGTGGTGGCGCAGCGTCTATCTGGGCGCGGTGATACTCGTCTTGCTGCTGTCCCCGTCCAGCTACCGCGGCCATTCGCGCGCGCGCATGGCTTACCAACTTTATGTGCAGACCGGGCCGGTGCTGCTGGGCTTCACGGCGCTGGCGGCGCTGCTGTGCGCGGTGATCACGCGCATTGTGATTGTCACGGCGCTGAGCTACGGGCTTTCGCGCTATGCCCTTGAAATGGTGGTGCGGGTGCTGGTGCTGGAATTGATTCCGCTCACGGCCTGTTTGTTTGTCGCCATGCGCTGCACCATTCCCAACGGCACGCAGCTGGTGCAGCTGCGCCTGCGCGGGCGCGCCGAGGCGCTGCACCGTCATGGTCTGGATCCGGTGCGCAGCGAACTGCTGCCGCGCGCCGTTGGCGGCCTGTTTGCCTGCCTGACGCTGGCCGCGCTGAGTTGCGTGGTGGCGCTGATCACCGTGTATCTGAGCGTCTATGGTTTCAACCTCGCGGGGCTGCCGGCCTATACCCGGCTTTTCGGCCATGTGTTCTCGCCCGTGGTGACGCTGGTGTTCACGCTCAAGACCCTTTTCTTCAGCCTGGCCGTGGCGCTGATCCCGCTGGCCTCGGGCTGGTACTCGCCTTTGCCGCGGCTGCGCCAGGAAGGGCGCGAGCTTGGCGGGCTGACGCGCATGTTTGCCGTGTTGCTGCTGATCGAGGTGCTGTCCCTCATGGGCAATTACTATTGATGTTTTGGAGCTTGGCTATGTTCGGGAATCACCATGGACCCCACTGAATCGGATGCCGGCGCAGCCGCGATGCATTCGCCGGCGGAGCTGCGGCCCGTGGCCCATCTGCGCGCCAAGGCCGCGGCGCTGCTGCTGTTCACGCTGGCGCTGGTCTTCGGCTCGGCACTGTATCTACTGTATTCGCGCGGGGTGTTCGAGCCCACGCAGCAGCTGGTGCTGACCACCGACGATTCGGAAGGCGTGGTGGTGGGCATGGACATGACGTTCTCGGGCTTTCCGATTGGGCGCGTGCGCCGCATCGAGCTGTCCGAGGACGGCAACGTGCGCATCATTGTCGACGTGCCGCGCAAGGATGCGCACTGGCTGCGCGAGTCCAGCGTCTTCACGCTGGTGCGCGGCCTGGTCGGCGGCACGACCATCAAGGCCTACAGCGGCATTCTCACCGACCCGGCGCTGGCCGAGAACGCCGTGCGGCCCGTGCTGCGCGGCGATGCAACGGCCGAGATCCCGCAGATCATGGCCTCGGCCAAGGAATTGCTGGCCAATCTGGGCGCGATGACGGCCCAGGATTCGGCGCTGGGCGGCGCCCTGGGCCAGGTGCAGTCGCTGGCTGAGCGCCTGCAGGGCCCGGGTGGGGCGCTGGGCGTGGTGATGGGCAACGAGGCCGATGCGCGCAAGGTCGTGCAGACGCTGGAGCGTGCCAATGCGCTGATTGCGCGCATGGAGCAGCTGGTGGTGCGCGCCGACCGCCAGGTGTTTGACGCCGACGGCGTGATGCCCGAGGTGCGGTCCACCGTGGTGCAGCTCAACGGCCTGCTTGCGGACACGCGCCAGAGCCTGAAGAAGGTCGACGCGGTGCTGGTCGAAGCCCAGGCCGTGGGCGCCAACGCGCGCGAGGCGACCAGCGATCTGGGCGCGCTGCGCGGCGAAGTGGAAAGCAACCTGCGCCGCCTCGAGGATGTGCTCAGCGATATCCAGCGCAAGTGGCCGTTTGCGCGCAAGCCGGAGCTTGAACTGCCATGACTGCGATGCACTGCTTTACCCGGCCCTGGGCCCGCTGGTCCGCCATGGCCTTGCTGCTCGGCTCGCTGCTTGCCTGCAGCCAGAAGCCGCCGGCCGCCGATTGGGCGCTCAATGCCGAATCGGCCTCCGATCGCGCCACCCAGGCCTACCTGCGTGCCGATCAGCGCGTGCAGGCACTTGAATGGAGCAAGGCGCGCGCCGAAGTGCAGCGCACGGCCAGCCCGCAGTTGCTGGCCCGGCTGGCGCTGATGCGTTGTGCGCTTGAGCACGCGAGTCTGGACTGGAATGAGTGCGGCGAATACCAGGCGCTGGCGGTGGATGCTGATGCGCCCGAGCAGGCCTATGCGCTTTATCTGCAGGGGCAGCCGCTTTCGGCGCAGCAAATTGCCTTGCTGCCCGAGACTCAGCAGCCCGTGGCCCGGGCCTTGGCGACAGGGGAGGGCGCGGCGCTGGCGGCCGTGAAGGCGGTTTCCGCACCGCTGTCACGCCTGCTGGCGGCATCGGTGGTGTTGCGTGCCCAGGGCCCATCTGCGGCCTTGCTGGTCGAGGGCGTCGATACCGCGGCCGCGCAAGGTTGGAGACGGCCCTTGCTTGCCTGGTTGCTGCTTTCGGCAGACCAGGCCCGGCAGGCCGGAAACCTGGAAGACGCGCGGCGACTCGAACGCCGTGTGCTGGTGCTGCAAGGTCAGGCGGCAGCCGCGCCGGCGTCGTCCGGTGCGCAACCCGGCGCCGGCCGCTGAACGCGCAGCTTAGTCTTCCAGCAGCGTGAACAGGTCGACCACGGGCATGCTGTCCGCTGCCTGGGCCGCGTTGTCAATCCACAGCATCAGCGTCATCGAAGCGACGGCCAGGACGACGGTGATGGCAAAGGCCACCAGGGGGTGGCGTGAGATCGAAGGATAGGCTTGCATGGGGCCTCCTTGAAGAGGTGAATGGCGACAGGGAAAGGGGCGAAACGTCGCACCGTTTGAACGATCTTGCATTCATCCTGCGACCCCTCGATTGCAGCTTGATTCCCGGCCTTTCCATGTGGGACAAGCGCGCGTGGCATTGCCACACTTCATGCCGCAATGGCGTGGACAAAAAAAGCGAAGCACCAGGCTTCGCTTTTTTGCTTGGCGTGCATGCCGTAAAGCCTGCACGCGAAAGGGGAGTTTCAGAAGCGGTGGCGCACGCCCAGCACCAGGCTGGTGCCCGACTTCAGATCGGTGATCTTGTCGTGCATGGCCACAGCGTACAGATCGGTGCGCTTGGACAGGAAGTGGTCGTAACCCAGGCTGGCCGTGGTGCGCGTGGCGTTGGCCGGACCTTCCACCTTGGTGCGGGCGACGGCGGCCTTGACGGTGCCGGCCTTGCTCAGCACGGGAATGTCCAGGCCCAGCGAAAGGGTGCGCGCTTCGAAGTTGGTCACTTCGACTTCCGCCTGGCCGTAGGTGGCATAGGCCTTGACCACGTTGAAGTCATAGGTGCCGCCCAGCATCCAGTCGGTCTTGGTGTTGATGGGCGAGGGGTTGACCGGGTTGCTGATCTTGACGTGCTCGTAAAAGCCCAGCAGTGTCAGCGGACCGCCGAAGTACATCACGTTCAGGCCGACATTGCCCTTGCCGGTGTCGCCGGCCTGCTCGCCGAACTGGTAGTGCAAGTTGGCGCTCAGACCACCGAAGCTGGGGGTGGAGTAGGTCACCTGATTGCTCCAGCCGGTGTCTGCAGGCGTGGTCAGGTTGCCAAAGCCCCAGGCGGGCAGGCTGGCGATGTTGGCGTGCAGCACCAGGGGCGACACGGTAAACGAGTCGCCGTAGGGGTTGGCCAGGATGGTGGGCAGGAAGTTGGGTGCCTTGGAGCGGCCCAGGCGCAGCGTGCCGAAGCCGCCGGACAGTCCGACATAGGCGTCACGCGAGAAAGCCGGGTCGCCGTCATAGCGGCCCAGATTGCCGACGTCGGCGCGCAGGAAGGAGTTCACCATGAACTCGGCCTTGAGGCCGCCGCCCAGATCTTCCTTGCCCGAGAAGCCAATCCACGAGGTCGTCATGCCGCCCGAGCCCACGGTGCTGGTGCGTGCGGTATTGCCTGCCTGGCGCATCGAGCCGGCGTAGACATCGACCAGACCAGAGATTTGCACCGTGCTTTGGGCATGTGCCGCGCCGGCGCATGCAAGGGCTGCAGCCAAGGCAAGCATTGACTTCTTCATAGGGGGACTCCTGTAATAAAAGGTTAGAAATATGAATATAGCAAGAGCTGTGCCAGCTTTGCCACGTAGGAACCGTCCTGCGTGAATATATGCTTGTGACGCAGCAATGAATGTTGCATGCCGCCAACAGCTGCTTTGTCGGTGCGGCCCGCATCCTCGTGGTTGCCCGCGCGCGCCCTGCGCCGCACAATGGGCTCACTGATTTGTGCAAGGAGGTTTGTATGCAGTCCGAAGTTCCCGAGGAAAATGTGTTTGGCGAGAGCGACGGCAGCAGCTACAGCGCCACGCTGCGCCACGCCGATGGGGTCTGGTATTGCGCCAATCTCCTCGTCGATGAGCACAACATCCTGCTCAACGGCGAAACCTGGCGCACGCGCGAGGCGGCCCTGGACGCCATCCGGCGCATTGCTTCGGGCGACAGAGCGCCGCTTTGAGCGCGGACACAATCCTGTGCATGAGGGCAACGGGTGGTTGATTTAATAGCCAAAGACTATTAATATTTGGGGTTGGATCACTTTTGTGGAGGCGTGTATGCGCAAACCTGTCATTGCCTGCATAGGAGCGCTGGCTTTCAGCGGCGCAATGGCTGCTCCCGATTACCTGATTCCCGAGGAGTTCGTCGGCAGCTATCTGGCCAACCGCTCGTCCGAAAGCTGTCTGCGACAGGAGCGTGCCGGTCAGGCCACTGCGGCCTACCTCGTGGTCCAGCCCCGGTTCTTTCGCTATGGGTATATGAATCCCCGGCAGGACAACAGCCTGGATGCCATGGTGTGCCGCGCCACCGAGCCCGTTGCCGTGGTCGGCGACGGTGTGGAAATACGCAGCGAGTGCTTCATGACCGATCGCCTGGTCAAGCGGCATTTCAAGCTCAGCAAGCGCGCTGGCGTGCTATGGCTGCGCGATCTGGAGCGCCAGACCGTGGAGGAGTTCGAGGCCTGCTATTGAGGGGCGGGCCGCAGCGGTGGCGCCATGTCCATGGCGCGACGGGCTGTGCATCGGCCCACAGGCCGCGGCGCGCGGAACGCGCCTGGGCTTGCAGCGCCACCAGATCGTGGCGCGAGGAAACGTAATGCCTGTAGACCCAGGCCATGCCGGCGGCCACCTGATGGCGGGCCACATCCTCGCCGCGGCATTCGACCCGGGCAATGCTGCGTCCGTAGCCGTCGGTTTCCAGATGCTGGATCCGGGCATGGGCGTTCAGGCACAGGCTGGACAAGCTGCTGCGCGCTGCGTCACCGTAGGGCTGGTAGCGCTCCGGCGCATCAATGGCATGGACGCGCACCTGCTGGCGCTGGTCCGCGCGCGCGCAGCGCACGTTCAGGGAGTCGCCATCGCTGATGCCGATGACCAGGCAGACGAGGACCGCGGAATACATCCGCCCATGATGCCGCAGGTGCGGGCCGCTGCACGCTCGAAGCCCGCACCTGCGCTGGGGGCAGGACCGCGGCCCGCAGCGCGTGCGACACCGCCCATCCCCGGCACACCGGGTGTCAACCGCCGCGGGGCTGCATTTCCTGCGCGACCTCGATCAGCAGTGCGCGCAGCCAGGCAACCGCCGGATCCCGCTCCTGGTATTTGTGCCATTGCATGTGCTCGGCAAATGCGGGGATCTCGACCGGGCACTCGACGACCCGCAGGGGAAATTGCGTGGCGATCTGCTGGGCAAGCCGCGTAGGCAGCGTGGCGATGCGCGGCGTGCCCACCAGCAGCAGCGGCACGATGGTGAAGCTCGGCGCGATCACGTCCTGCCTGCGGGCACGCTTGCCTACGGCAATGAGCCGCTGGTCATAGGTCAGGCGTTGGCCGCCCCCCCATTCCACGCCGATGTGCGAGGCGCTGAAATACTGCTCCGCCGACAGCGGTATCTCCCCGCTGTAATGCCCTGGGCTCAGCAGGCACGAGAACGTGTCCTCGAACAGCATTTCGGCAGGGTGACCGGGCACCAGCGCGAACTGCGGCGTGATGAGCAGTTCGATTTCCCCACTTTGCAGTAGCTCTGCAGATTGGGGGCTGCGGGTGCGCAGGTCGAATTCCATGCGGGGAGCGACACTGGTCGCGCGCTTGACCACTTCGGCCAGCAGCACCGAGATGACGTAGTCCGAGGAGTCAATGACAAAGCGCCGCTGCGAGGTGGCGGGATCGAACATGGGCTGGGCGCGGGAGATCGCCTGCACGCGCAACAGCACGTCATGCACCGGCTTGGCGAGTTCGGCGGCCAGTGGCGTCAGCACAAAGGATTTTCCCACCGGCTGCAGCAGTTCGTCCTTGAAGTGCTCGCGCAGGCGTTTGAGCGACAGGCTGGTCGCGGGCTGGCTGAGGAAAATCCGCTCGGCGGCGCGCGTCACGCTGCGGGTGCTCAGCAACGCGTCCAGCACCACGAGCAGGTTCAAGTCGAGCTTTTCAAAACGCATGACGCCTTATTCATTTGCGGTGTAAATGCTTATATTTTAAACAATTCATTTTTCAAATAAGAAGGGGAGGAAAACAATCGGCTCCGTGAGGCATACATCGTTGTGCAGCCTCATCACCCAGGAGACAAAAATGACATCAACCAACGCCCGCGCCAGGACAGCACAGACTGCCGGCGCACGCTCTTCAAGCGTACGCGTGATTCACGCGATTGCCGCCTGCGCCAGCCTGACCGCCGCCGCAGCGCATGCGCAAAGTTCGCTGACCATCTCCGGCAAGGTGGAGGCCTCCGTCGACTACCTGCGCATTTCCTCGCCTTCGGGCGCATCGCGCACCCATACCGGGCTTTCCAGCGATTCCTCGCGGCTGATTTTCGAGGGGGCGGAAAATCTGGGCGGGGGCTGGTCGGCGAAGTTCAAGCTGGACCATGGTTTCAATGTCGACACGGGCGCGACCGGCTTCGGAGGCGCCTTTTTCGGCCGCGAGGCAATGGTCGCCCTGGCATCGCCGCATGGCGAGTTCCGGCTGGGCCGCAACTACATTCCCATGGACGACCTCACCGCACCGCTCGATCCCTTCTACTTTGCAGGCATTGGCGCGGCCTGGCCAATGGCGATTTTCACGCCGCGCATCAACAACTCCATCAAGTACATCAGCCCGCGCATCGGCGGTTTCCAGGCGCGCGCGCTTGCCAGCGCCTCCGAGGGGGTGGCGGGGGCGCAATACCTGGGCCTGGGGGCTGCGTACAGCAACCAGCGCGTGGACCTGCATGCCGCCTACACCGCGCAGAAGAACGCGCTTGCCGCCGGTGACCGCAAGGAATTCATGCTGGGCGGCGACTACAAGTTCGGCGGCCCGCGGCTGACGGGTTTCTTCATCCAGCGCGATGACCCGGGGCAGGCCCGGCGCAATACAGCGCTGGTCGGCACCAACTGGCCCGTGGCTTCGGGCGAAATCCGGGCGAGCTATCTGCTGGAGCGGCAAGGCCACGCCAGGGCCTCCCGGGCGGTGCTGCAATACATGCATTTCCTGTCCAAGCGCACTTCGGTGTTTGCCGGCATCGCGCGCCTGAACAACAACCCGGGCTTTTCGGAAAGCTTGAATCCGGCGCTGCCGACACTTGCCCGGGGCGAGGACATCACGGGCACGCAATTCGGTATTCGCCATACGTTCTGAAGTGAATCTTGGGAGCTGAAAATGAAGACAAGACAAGTTTTGCGGATCTTCGGCGCGGCGGTGGCAATGCTGCCCCTGCTCGGCCCGGCCTACGCGCAAGAGGACAGCTACCCCGACAAGCCCATCCGCGTGGTGTTTCCCTATCCCGCGGGATCGGCGCTGGAGGTGGTCGGACGCCTGGTCTGCGAGCGGGCCGCGCGCCTGCTGGGCCAGCCTGTCGTGTTCGAGAACAAGGCGGGCGCCAACGGCATCCTGGGCACGGCCCAGGTGGCCAGGGCCAGGCCCGACGGCTATACGCTGGCGCTCACCACCACTTCGGCGCTGCTGCTCAACAGCGTGCAGCGCAAGGACCTGCCCTATGACCCGGTGCGCAGTTTCACGCCGGTCATTGCCGTGGCGGACATACCGGTGGGTCTGATCGTCAGCACCCGCCTGCCGGTGACCCATGTGCGCGCGCTGGTCGAGCATCTGAAGAAGCAGCCGGGCCAGCCCTATGCCAGCGTAGGCATCGGCTCGTTCAATCATCTGCTGATGGAGCAATTCAAGAAGGTCGCCGGCGTGGACATGCTGCACGTGCCTTATCAGGGCGCAGCGCCCATCCTCCCCGAACTGCTCAGCGGCCGGGTGGACGTGACGGTGCTCAGCGTCGGCTCGGTGCTCGGGCAGTGGAAGACCGGGCAGGTGCGGGTGCTGGCCTTCATGTCGGACAAGCGCCTGCCGTCGCAGCCCGATGTGCCGACGATGTCGGAAGCGTTTCCCGCTTTCCAGCCGTTCGGCAACTGGATGGGCTTTGTCGCCCCGGCCGGCACACCCGAGCCCGTCGTGCGCAAGCTCAATGCCGCCTTCGCCCAGGCGCTGGAGCTGCCCGAGGTGCGCAGAAAAATCGAGGAAGAACAGTGGCGCGTCATGGGGGGATCCGCGCAGGATCTGGGCCGCATGATCGCCAACGATCGTCCTATGGTCGAGGCAGCCGTCAAGGCTGCAGGCCTCAAGCCTGAATAGGAAGCAAACATGCAGTCATGGGATGTCATCATCGTGGGGGGCGGTCCGTCGGGTCTGACGCTGGCGGCCGAGTTGGCGGGCGCGGGCGCAAGCACGCTGGTGCTCGAACGCAGAACCGAAGGCGTGCAGTCTCGCGCCGGCACCATCTTGCCGCGGGTGCTCGAGCTGTTCGACGCGCGCGGCATTGCCGAGCGCTTCATCGAGCGCACACGGGAAATCACGCCCTATCCATTTCGCCATTCGCACATCTGGGCCGGCTTCCATCCTATCCGCTGGCAATACCTTGAAAGTCGCTTCGGCTTCACGCTCGGCCTGCCGCAGAATCACACCGAGGAAATTCTCTGGCAGTGGGCGCTCGACAGCGGCGCGCAGCTCCGCCGCGGCGCGCAGTTCACCGCCTTTGCCCAGGACGAGGAGGGCGTGACGGTGTCGGTGGCCGACGAGCAGGGCGCCCCGACCACGCTGCGTGCCCGCTATCTGATTGGCGCGGACGGAGGACGCAGCGCGGTGCGCAGCAGCGCCGGCATTGCCTTCGAGGGCCACTCGGGCACCTTCCGCGGCATTGTCATTGACGCCCATCTGGACGCGCCGTGGCCCGGCGGGCGCATCAACGTCGACAATGAAATGGGCTGGGTGCGCGGCTATGCGTTTGGCAAAGGCATCACGCGTTTCAACATCGTGCACCGCGACCGGCGCCTGGCTGCCAGGGAAGAGCCGGTGACGCTGGAGGAAGCGCTGCAGTGCATCCGGGACGTGCATGGCACCGACTACGGCATCACAGCGCATCGCTGGGCCTCGCGCTTCGACGACCAGATGCGTGCGGTGCCGTCGCTGCGGCAAAAGCGCGTGTTCCTGGTGGGAGAATCCGCGCGCATCCACTATCCGGCCAGCGGCGTCGGAATGAATTTCTGCCTGCAGGATGCATTCAACCTGGGCTGGAAGCTGGCCAACGTAATCCAGGGCCGGGCCGACGAGGCGACGCTGGACAGCTACGATGCGGAACGCCTGCCCGTCATGCACGCGCTGCTTGAAAGCGTCAAGGCGCAGTGCGAACTGCAGTTCAATTTCGATGCCGGCGGGGTGGTGCTCAAGCGGCATCTGGCACAGCACATCATCCCGCTGCCCGACGTGCAGCGCAAGCTGGTGCTGGAGCTGTGCGGATTGCAGTCGCCATACCCACACGACGCCGCAAGCCACCGCCTGACCGGCTGCCGGCTTCCCGACTTCGACCTGATTGCCGGGGATGGCCGGTCGCTGCGGCCCGCCGAGCTGCTGCGCGATCGGCGCTTCCTGCTGCTTGACCTGGAGGGGCAGAGCCGGCAGTTCGAATCGCTGCGCGACCACGGGCTGGCGCTCAATATCGTCAGCGCGCGCGTGGGCCGGGTGCCGGCGGCCATGGACGGCGTGACGGGCATTCTGGTGCGCCCCGATGGCTATGTGGCCTGGGCCGGCAGCGACCCATCGCAGGCCGCCCTGGTACAGACGCAGCTGGACCGCTGGCTTATCCGGAGCCGACCATGAAACACCGAACCCTGCTGACCGGAGGCTGGGTGATCAGCATGGACCCGGCCATCGGCGACCTGCGCCGCGGCGATGTGCTGCTCGAAGGCGAGCGCATCGTGGCCGTCGCAGCGCACATCGAGACCGAGGCTGCCGAGCGTGTCGATGCTAGCGACATGATCGTCCTGCCGGGATTCATCGACACCCACAGGCATACCTGGCAGACCTGTGTGCGGCATCGCTATGCGGACATCGATCCACAGATCTACTTCGCGCAGATGCTGGGCGCCAAGGGCGCGGCCTTTCGCACCGAAGACGTCTATGCCGGCACCTTGCTGGGAGCGGTCGCGGCGCTGGATGCCGGCACGACCACGATGCTGGACTGGTCGCATGTGCAGAACACGCCCGATCATGCGGACGCCGCCATCCTGGCGCTGCGCGATTCCGGCATCCGCGGCATATTTGCCCACGGCTGGCCGCTGATCGAGGGGAACTCCTGGATGTTCGGCAGCGCGCGCGGCCATCCGCAGGACATCCGCCGGCTGCGCCAGCAGTATTTCTCGTCGGACGACCAGCTGCTGACGCTGGCGATGGCCGGGCGTGGCCCGGAAATGGCGCAGCGCGACGTCTGGCTGCAGGACTTGCGCCTGGCCCGCGAGCTGGGCATTCGCTCCAGCATCCACATGGGCGCCTACGCGCGCAACGCCCCGGTGCGCGCCATTGCCCAGATGCACGCCGCCGGTGTGCTGGGCGACGACCTGACCTTCGTGCATTGCTGCTGCTGCGCCGACGACGAGCTGTCCATGATGGCCGATGCGGGTGTCACGGCCTCGCTGGGCGTGCACTGCGAACTCAATGCCCAGGGCATTGGTGACATCCCGTTCGATCGGCTGCTGGCCGTCGGCATCCGCCCCAGCCTGAGCGGCGACACCGAGACCAAATGCGCAGGCGACATGTTCACGCAGATGCGCCATGCGTTTGCGTACTACCGCTCCTGGATGGGAGGAGGTCATTCCCGGGCCGCGAACGCGCCATCGACATTGACGCTGCGCGACGTGCTTGGCTTTGCCACCCTTGCCGGCGCGCAGGCGACGGGGCTGGCGCACAAGACCGGCTCGCTCACGCCGGGCAAGCAGGCCGACATCATCCTGGTACGCCAGAACGACCTGAACCTGATGCCCGTGTCCGACGCGGTCGGGGCCATTGTGCTGGCCGCACATCCCGGCAATGTCGATTCCGTCTACGTTGCCGGGCGGGCGGTCAAGCGCCACGGCCGCATGCTGCATGTCGACATGCAAGCCTTGCGCGAGCGTGCGTTGCGCTCGCAGCGGCATGTGCTGGAGGCGCTGTGATGCGGGAATTTCCGGCACTCGATGCGCAGCTTGCCGCCGTGGTCGCGGCCCTGCGCGCGCGCGGCGCTGCGCCGCCCTTCAGCGGCAGCGCGCCGCAGGCACGCGAGCGCATGCGCGACGCCGTGCTGGCCGTGCGGGCCCGCTTCGGCCTGCCGCAGGTGCGGTCGGTTGAAGACGCGATCGCGGTGCATGCTCAGGCCCAGGTGCCGGTGCGCGTCTACCGCCCGCATTCGCACCGGCATGCGCTGCCCACCGTGGTCTTCTTCCACGGGGGCGGCTTTGTTCTGGGGAGCGTCGAGCTGATGGACGACATCGCGCGCAAGCTCTGCCGCGATACCGAGGCGGTCGTGGTCTCGGTCGACTATCGGCTGGCGCCCGAACATCCCTTTCCCGCCGCGCATGACGATGCGTTGACGGCCACGCTGTGGTCGCTGGCGAACGCCGCTGCGCTGGGCGGCGATCCGGCGCGCGTGGCGGTCGCGGGAGAAAGCGCGGGCGGCAATCTCGCGGCCTCGTCGGCGATCCGGGTGCGCGAGCTGGGCCTGGCGCTGGCGGCGCAGCTGCTCATCGTGCCCGGCGTCGACTTCGCCCGCGACACGGCGCAGCTCGAGCGCAGCGGGCGCGAGTATCCCATGCTCACGCCGCACGATCTGCGCGAAGTGGCGCGTCTTTATCTGGGCGCCTCGGCGCACAGCGCCGCGCAGTTTCCGCCTTCGCCGCTGCGCCACAACGATCTGAGCGGCCTGCCGCCGACCCTTGTCGCCGTGGCGGGATGCGACGCGCTGTGCGGCGAGGGCCTGGCCTATGCCCAGCGGCTGCAGCAAGCGGGCGTGCGCACCCGCGTGCTGCGTTACGACGACATGTTTCACCCGTTCTTCGGATTTTTCGAGCTCTCGCAGGCCGCGCGCAAGGCCAATGACGAGATTTGCCACGGCTTGGCCGCGCTGCTGCGCAGCGGTGCCGACAACGTCCAGGAGGCTTGGACATGAGTTCCCTCCATTCAGGCGGCAGCGCGCCGGCGCAGGCATCGGTGCATTCGCTGGACCGCTTCGTGTTCAGCGTGCCCGATCTGGATGAAGCGCAGCGGTTCTACCGCGCCTTTGGCCTGGATGTGCGCAGCGACGGCGGCGGCCTGGCGCTGCATACCTTTGGCCATCCGCACTGCTGGGCGCGGGTGCACGAGAGCGGCCGGCCCAAGCGGCTGGAGTACGTGCGCTATGGCCTGCCCGAAGACCAGATGGGCGCCATGCGCGAGCGCATTCGCGCGGCGGGCCTCGAAGCCCCGCCGCATCCGCTGGGCGACGCGCAAGGCCTCTGGCTTACCAACCCGGACGGCACGCGGCTGCAGATCGTGGCGGCGCCCAAGGTGTCGCCCTCGCACAAGTCCCGGCGCAGCCCCGTGCCGGCGGTCACGCCCGGGCAGGGCGCGGCACCGGCGCGCAGCCGCATGCAGCCGGTGCGTCCGCGGTATTTGTCGCACCTGCTGTTCTTCACGCCGGACGTGCCGCGCATGGTCAGGTTCTCGCAGGAAATACTGGGCCTGCGTCTGTCCGATCATTGCGGCGAGATCATTGCCTTTCTGCACGGCGCCCACGGCAGCGATCACCATCTCGTGGCGTTCGCCAAATCCCATGCGCCGGGCCTGCACCATTCAAGCTGGGACGTGGGCAGCGTCGAAGAGGTGGGATGCGGCTCCGAGCAGATGCGCAATGCCGGCCATGGCCAGGGCTGGGGCGTGGGCCGGCATGTGCTGGGCTCGAACTATTTCTACTACGTGCGCGATCCCTGGGGCAGCTATGCCGAGTATTCCCATGACATCGATTTCGTGCCGGCCGGCAGCATCTGGCCGGCGGCGGATCACCCCCCGGAAGACGCGCTGTACGTATGGGGGCCTTCGGTTCCCGCGGATTTCATCACCAACCTGGAACAGCCGGCGTAATGCCGCATGGAAAGCAAGCATGAGAATCATCGCCTTCATCGACCGCAACGGTCAGCCCGCCCTGGGTCTGCGCACCGGGGGGCAAGTTGCCAACCTCACGGCCGCCGGCCTGCCGCCCACGCTGGAAGAGCTGCTCAAGTGGCCGGACGGCTTGGGCGCTGCCAGGGAAGCCGCAGGCCGCTGCGAGCAGCCGCTGGCGCTGGCCGACCTGACGCTGCTGCCGCCGCTGCAAAATCCCGCCAAGGCATTTGCCATCGGCCTGAACTACGTCGATCACGCTGCGGAAAGCAACTTCGAGCCACCCAGGCATCCGGTGCTGTTCCAGCGCTTCCCCACATCCTGGGTCGCACATGGTGCGCCGCTGGTGCGGCCCAGGGTCTCCACGCAATTCGACTATGAGGCGGAGCTTGTGGCCATCATCGGCAAGGCGGGCCGCTACATCGCCAAGGAAGATGCCCTGGAGCACGTGGCCGGCTACTCCATCTTCAACGAGGGCTCGATCCGCGACTATCAATTCCGCTCGGGCCAATGGCTGTGGGGAAAGAACTTCGACCGCAGCGGCGGCTTCGGCCCGGAATTCGTCTCGGCCGACGAACTGCCGGCAGGGGCCAGGGGACTGCAGCTGACCTGCCGCGTGAACGGCGAAGTGCTGCAAAGCGCCAATACCGACAGCATGATCTTCGACGTGGCTACCCTGGTTGCCGCCTGCTCGGAAGGCATGGCGCTGCAGCCCGGCGACATGATCATCACCGGCACCCCTTGCGGAGTGGGCCTGGCGCGCAAGCCCCAGGTCTGGCTCAAGCCGGGGGACATCTGCGAAGTGGAAATCGAAGGTCTGGGCGTGCTGCGCAATCCCGTGATCGATGAAGCGGCCTGACCCGCCCCCCGCTTGCCGCGCCGCGGCCGCCTATGCCTGTGGCGCACGCAGCGGGTGCTTGAGCAGCTTGCCGGTGGCCGTGCGCGGCAGCGCATCGCGCAGCTCAAAGACGCGCGGAATCTTGTAGCGCGCCAGCCGGCCTTCGAGAAAGCTGCGCAGCTCGTCCGGTGCCAGCGTGCGGCCCGGGCGCGCGACCAGCACGGCCACCACGGTTTCGCCCCATTGCGCATGCGGGCGGCCGATGACGGCCACATCCTGGACGTCGGGATGGGCGCCAAGCGCATCCTCGACTTCCTTGGAATAGACGTTTTCGCCGCCCGTGATGATCATGTCGCGCAGGCGGTCGACAATGAACAGAAAACCGTCTTCGTCGACGCGCGCCAGGTCGCCGCTGCGGTACCAGCCGCGCGCGTCGAAGGCCTCGGCCGTGGCCTGGGCATTGTCCAGATAGCCTTGCATCATGGCCGGCGAGCGCATGTGGATTTCGCCGACTTCGCCCGCGCCGCAGCGCCGACCGTCGGGGCGGCGCAGTTCAATGGCCACGCCGGGCACGCCCATGCGGCCAATGGAGCCGGCCTTGGCAATGCCGTCCTCGGGGTGCAGCACGGTGCCCAGCGGCCCGCTTTCCGTCATGCCATAGACCTGGACAAAGCGGTCGCTGCGGTAGCTGCGCGCGAGCTTGTGCGCCATGTCGGCGCCCAGCGGCCCGCCGCCATAGGCCCACAGGCGCATGGCGCTGAAATCGTAGCTGCCGATATCGGGCACGACCGCCAGCGGCGCGAGAAAGGCAATGGGCGCGCCAAAGGTGAAGCTGATGCGCTCGTCCACCAGCGCATCGACAAAGGCCTGGGGTGCGTATTCGCGCAGCAGCACGGCCGTGCCGCCCATCAGCAGCGTGCCCAGCAGCCAGTTGTTGAGCGGCGACGAATGCCAGATGGGCATGGCAATCAAAGTGCGTTCGCGGTGGCTCAGCGAAGTGCTGGCCGCGGCGCACAGCGCTGCATGGAATACATTGGCGTGGCTGTGCAGACAGCCCTTGGGCTGGCCCGTGGTGCCCGAGGTGTAGAGCACCTCGGCCAGGGTGTCGCTGGCGGGCGTGTGGTCGCCGGCCAGCGGCGCGGCGGCTTCGAGCAGCGCGTCGAAGTCGGCCATGGCCGGCGCCGCGCTGTCGGTGGCTAGCCAGGTGACGGGCGTGGACACGCGCTGCACCAGCGGCGCCAGCATGCCATCGACCAGGCACAGGCGCGCGCCGCAATGCGCCAGCACATAGTCGATCTCGGGCGCCTGCAGCTTGTGGTTGACGGGCACGACGGCCGCGCCCAGGCGCCAGGCGCCAAACAAGGCAAAGACAAATCCCGGGGTGTTCAGGCACAGCAGCGCCACCTTGTCGCCGGCCTGCACGCCCTGGGCGCGCAGCACGCTGGCGGCGCGCCGGCTGGCCTGGGCCAGTTCCTCATAGGTCCACGAGCGGCCCGCGCCGCGCAAGGCCTGCTTGTGCGGCTGGCTGCGCGCCTGCTGGTCAAGCAGGGAAACAAAATCCATCATGGGGCGACTCCTCAAGCCCAGGCCGCGCGCAGCAGCGCGGCGGGATCGTGGCTGCCCGACGTGATGCCCATGACAGGGCCCCAGTCGGGATCGAAACGGCTGCCGATGAAGGCCGATGCGGCCTCGGTGCTCGCGTGCTGCAGCATCAGGCAGCCCTGGGCGGTAAGCGCCAGACGCTGGGCAAAGCGCCGCGCCTGGCGTTCCAGCGTCTCGGGCGGCAACTGCAGCGCGGCGCGCAGTTGCTGCACCTGGGCCAGCAGCGGGGGCGCCTGCGTGGCGATGCCCTGCAGATGGTCGAGCAGCAGGTGAGCGTCGTCGGGGTTGCGCGAGACGGCGCGCAGCACGTCCAGGCACATGACATTGCCCGAGCCTTCCCAGATCGAGTTGACCGGCGCCTCGCGAAACAGCCTGCCCATGGGGCCGGTTTCCACATAGCCGTTGCCGCCAAACACTTCCATGGCTTCGCCCGTGAGACCCACGGCACGCTTGCAGTTCCAGAACTTGGCCACGGGCGTCATCACGCGGCGCCAGGCGGTGTCCAGCGGGGCGGTGGAGCCAAAGTGGCTGGCCAGGTCCATGGCCAGCAGCGTTGCGGCTTCGCACTCCAGCGCCATGTCGCCCAGCAGCTCGGTCATCACCGGTTGATCGATCAGCGCCTTGCCAAACGCATGGCGGTGGCGCGTGTAGTGCAGGCTCTGGGCCAGTGCCTGGCGGATGAAGCCGGCGCTGGCCAGCGCGCAGTCCAGCCGCGTGAACGTCGCCATCTCGATGATGGTCGAGATGCCGCGGCCTTCCTCGCCGATGAGCACGCCGAAGGCGTCCTTGAATTCCACTTCGCTGCTGCTGTTGGAGCGGTTGCCGACCTTGTCCTTGAGGCGCTGTATGTGGACGGGATTGCGGCTGCCGTCGGGCCGCCAGCGTGGCACGAAAAAGCAGCTCGGGCCATGTTCCCGGGTCTTGGCCAGCAGCAGATGACCGTCGCACATGGGGGCGGAAAAAAACCATTTGTGGCCCGTGAGCAGGAACTCCTCGCCCCAGGGGCCGTGGCCCGAGGGAACGGCCAGCGTGGTGTTGCTGCGCACGTCGCTGCCGCCTTGTTTTTCCGTCATGCCCATGCCCACGGTCATGGAACGCTTGTGCGCCAGCGGGATGTCGCGTGCATCGTGTTCCAGCGAAGCCAGCAGCGGCGCGGTCAGGGCGTTGAGCGGCGCGTTCAGGCGCATCAGCACCATGCTGGCCTTGGTCATGGTGGTCGGGCAGGTGGAGCCGGACTCGATCTGGCTGTGCATGTACAGCGACGCGGCATGCGCCGTCCAGGCCGAGGGCCGTTTGTCGAGGAAGGGCAGATTGGCAATGCCATTGCGCCTGGCCATGGCCATCATGGTGTGCCACGCAGGGTGGAATTTCACCTGGTCGATGCGCTCCCCGCGGGGTGACAGGGTGTGCAGTTCGGGCTCGTAGTGGTTGGCGTCCTCGGCGGCGCGCAGCGTCGCTTCGGCGCCGTATTCCGCGCCCTGACGCACCAGTTCGGCGTCGCGCCACAGGGCATCACCCCGCGCCACCGCACGGCGCAGCACCGGGTCGCTGGTGTAGACGTTGTAGTCCTTGAGTTCGGGGGCCTGGTTGTCGGGGTGGATGCCTGTCATGCTGAATCTCCTTGAAGCGCTTGCGCTCTCGCAGGCCAGGCTCGGCGCCCGGACCGGCCTGGACATGCAAGCGGGTATGCAAAAATTCTAGGCAAAACAACGCCTTCAGGTGTTCGGATTCCAGCCACATGCCCCCCAAAAGCACTTCCCCAGCTGCGCCCCCGCGCAGAAAGCCGCGGCAGTCGCGCGCGCTGCACACTTCGCTGGCACTGCAGCAGGCCTTTGTTCGGCTTTTGGTGGAGCAAGGGTATGCGAGCATCACGATTCGTGAAATCGTGGCGCTGGCCGGCACCGGGCTGGGAAGCTTCTACGAGTACTTTGCCAGCAAGGAAGACCTGGCGCGGGTCTGCCTGCATCTGCGCACCAAGAGCTTGCTGGCTGCCTTGCGCGAGGCCAGAGTCGCAGCGGCGGGGCAGCCGCTGCGCGCCATGGTGGATGCGGTCATTGGTTCGCAGCTGCGGGCGCATACCGGCCCGGCCCAGGAGTGGAGCGCGCACTATCTGCTCGAACGCCATTTCTCCAGCGCCGAGGCCTACCGCACCATGTATGAGCGCTTTGTCGGCGAATGGGCCCAGGCGTTTGACGCCGCCTCGGACCTGCCGGCGGCCTTTCCCACACGCGAAGCCGCGCGCGTGACGCAGACAATTCTTTACGGCCTGTGCGCCCACACCTATATCCGCACGCCGGAGCGCCCCGATGTGCCTGCGCTGGAACGCCAAGCTCGGCTGGCCATACAGGCTTATCTGATGGCCTTGCTGCCGGAATAAGCCTTGGCTGCGGCGCAAGCGGTACTGCCGGGATGATTGCAGCTTACATGTAGTTAGGAATCAGAGGGCTGGTAGTTGGGGGCGGGTTCGTTGGCTGAAAGTCGGTGAATGCTCAGGGCCCGGCCGGCAAAGTCTTGCGAGCGGGGCTTTGCTAAATCCGCGGTGTCCAGACGGACAAAAGGCCTTGGCTATTTCTAGCCAAGGCCTTGAATCACTGGTCGGAGCGGCGGGATTCGAACTCGCGACCCTCTGCTCCCAAAGCAGATGCGCTACCAGGCTGCGCTACGCTCCGACAACGTGGATTGTAATGGGGTTTTTGACCAGGAATGGCTTGGATGCATTAAAACTTCCAGCCGGCTTTGACCCACAGGCGTGGATTGCGGTCCGCAGTGTCCGAGGACGGTGCGCCACCGCGGCTGCGCCAGGCCAGCGCGGCTTCCAGGCTCCAAGCCTGATCGGCATAGCGCACGCCCAGACCGTAACCGGCAAGATCGCGCTCGTTGCTGCGCGCAGAGAACGGTTTTTTGTTGGTCTTGCTGTGACCGGCATCGTAGAACCCATAGGGCGCCACGCTGCCCATCTGGTAGCGCGCTTCCAGCTGGACCAGCCAGCCCTGGTCGCCAAAGCCTTCGCCCGAAGGATAGGCCCGTACACCGTGGAAGCCGCCCAGTCCGAAGTCTTCCGACGAATCGAGGTTCTTGCTCGACGATTGCATGGATACGCGGCCAAACAGATTCAGCCCGGCCAGCGGCGTCGCCTGCAGGCGTGCCACATCGAGGTTCCATTTGTGAAAGCTGCCTTGCGTGCGGGCACTGGCGGCGTCTGCGGCCTGCAGCGCATTGTCCAGCGACAGCCGGCCCGGCGTGAAGCTCAAGCTGCCGTAAGTGATGCCACCGCCGCCCAAGCTGTCGCGGCGGTCGAACTGCAGCGCGAGCGGCAGCACCTGGTTTTTCTTGCCGCTGCTGGTATGGGTAGCACCTTCGCGGTCATCGAGCTTTTTGTACTGGTAGGTGGCCGTCAGCGAGAGGTTGCTTCGCGTCGATCGGATCAGTGGATATGACAGCCCGGCGCTGAGGATGTCCGCCATGCCGGTGGCGTCCAGGCTGGCGAACTGTTTGGCCAGCTCATAACGCGTGCGTGCATAGGCCAGGCTGGCGCGCAGTCCGGACTGGCCCAGTGGCCGGTTGTAGCCCAGGCTGCCCAGCCATTGCGCCTGGTTGCTGACATTGCCGTTGAGGTTGATCTGATCGCCGACCATGAACGGGCTGTCCCATTGCAGGCTGGCCCGGGCGCGGTATTCGCCGGTGTAGCGATTGCCGTGGTTGTCCAGGCCCAGCTCGCCCTTGAACGCCGGGCCGGGCTGCACGTCGATCAGCAGGTCGCCGGTGCCCAGCGCCTGGCCGGGGCGGATCAGCGGCGCGGTCTGCAGCCCAGGCTGGTCGTCCAGAATCAAGGTGGCGCGCTCCAGGCTGGCCGCTTCAATCACCGCGCCGGGCTCGAGGCCGGACAGGAACTCCTGGGCCGCGGCCACGAAGCGGCTGTCACCTTGGGCCTTTATCTGGCCGTAGCGACCTTCGACGACGGTGATCTGCAGCACGGCATCGGTGAATTGCTGTTCGGGCACAAAGGCCCGCGCAAACGGGTAGCCCGCAGCGCGGTAATGCGCCGATACTTTTTGCGCCAGCGCTTGCAGTCCCGCGAGATCGAAAGGCTGATCTGCAACATCGCCGAGCACGGCATGCAGTTGTTCGCTGCTCAGGCGCGTGTTGCCGGTGAAGCGTACGCCCTTGAGCATGACCGTTGATCCCCCGGGCAGTGTCGCGGCCGTGGCCGCAGGGGCGATCTCAATGCTGGGGCCGGCCTTGGGCAAGGAGGGGGCAGAACGCTCCTGCTGTAGCAATTGGCCGGCGTCGGGCGCCTGCTGGGCGATGGCGGGCAGTGCCAGGGCGAGCGCTGCCACCAGAGGGCAGAGGTGGAATTTGTGGGCCAGGAGGTGCATGGTCGCAATATTCGGGAGAGAGGCCTCAGGGCTGGGTGGAGTAGGCATGGTTGGCGCCCATGTTGATGCCGCCTTGGACGACAAACACGTTCACGAAACCACTGGGGGCCAAGCGACTGGGTTCTCGCGCCCGCGTTGCAGCGTCGCTGGAATCTGCGACCAAGCTGGCGGTGCGGCTGACGCTGCTGGCGCCGCTCGCGCTGGCGCCAGGGAAGGCTTGGCTGCGGGCGACGTCCGACGCCGCCTGCACCCCGAGGCCGATTGCCGTTTGCGTGTCCGCGCCTATGGTGAGCTGTGCGCCGACATAGGCAATCTGATAGTTGGGGTTGCTGGCCTGGCTCAGCGTGCCTTGGTGTATGGCGTAGAGACCATGGTTCTCACCGGCACTGCGGCTCAGTGCGCCGTCGAGTTGGTCGCCTGCGACGAGATTGCCGCCGGTGATGGCGTAGGTCAGCGCCGGGTCGGCATTGCCGGGAATCTTGATCTGGCCGTTGGCCGTCACCGTGATCGGGCGCGGGCTGATGCGCAAGGCGCCGTCGACCGCGGTGATCAGGTAATTGCCGTTGGCGAGCGCGGACGCGTCAATGGTGTAGCTGCCGGCATTTTCACCGGAGCTGCGGGTCAGCGCGCCGTTGAAGCGGTCGCCCTCCACCAGGCTGCCTTGCGTCACGGCATAGGTCAGGGTTGGATCGGCATTGCCATAGACCTTGGTCTGTTGGTCGGCCGTTACCGTGATCGGGCGCTGGCTGATGCTGAGCGCGCCATCGATGGCGGTGATCAGATAGTTGCCATTGGCGAGCGCATTCGCGCGAATGGTGTAGCTGCCCGCGTTCTCGCCAAGATCGCGGGTCAGCACCTCGTTGAGGCGGTCACCGGCCACCAGGCTGCCGTTGGTGACCGCATACGTCAACGCCGGGTCGGCATTGCCATAGACCTTGGTCTGGTTGTCGGCCGTCACCGTGATCGGGCGCTGGCGGATGCTGAGCGTGCCATCGATGGCGGTGATCAGATAGTTGCCGTTGGCCAGCGCATTGGCGTCAATGGTGTAGCTGCCGACATTTTCGCCGGGAGCGCGCGTGAGAATGCCGCCGAGACTGTCGCCTGCCACCAGGCTGCCGGCGGTGACGGCGTATGTCAACGCCGGGTCGGGATTGCCATAGACCTTGGTCTGGTTGTCGGCCGTCACCGTGATCGGGCGCTGGCGGATGCTGAGCGCGCCATCCGTGGCGGTGATCAGATAGTTGCCGTTGGCCAGCGCATTGGCGTCAATGGTGTAGCTGCCGACATTTTCGCCGGGAGCGCGCGTGAGAATGCCGCCAAGGCTGTCGCCTGCCACCAGGCTGCCGGCGGTGACGGCGTACGTCAACGCCGGGTCGGGATTGCCATAGACCTTGGTCTGGTTGTCGGCCGTCACCGTGATCGGACGCTGGCTGATGCTGAGTGCGCCATTGACGGCCGTGATCAGGTAGTTGCCGTTGGCCAGCGCATTGGCGTCAATGGTGTAGCTGCCCACGTTTTCACCGGGGGCGCGCGTGAGAACGCCGCCGAGGCTGTCGCCAGCCACCAGGCTGCCGCCGGTGATCGCATATGTCAACGCCGGATCGGCATTGCCATAGACCTTGGTCTGGTTGTCGGTTGTCACCGTGATAGGGCGCTGGCCTATGGTGAGCGCGCCATTGACGGCGGTGATCAGGTAGTTGCCGTTGGCCAGCGCATTGGCGTCAATGGTGTAGCTGCCCACGTTTTCACCGGGAGCGCGCGTGAGAACGCCGCCGAGGCTGTCGCCCGCGACCAGGCTGCCACCGGTGACGGCGTAGGTCAACGCCGGATCGGCATTGCCATAGACCTTGGTCTGGTTGTCGGCCGTCACCGTGATAGGGCGCTGGCCTATGGTGAGCGCGCCATTGACGGCGGTGATCAGGTAGTTGCCATTGGCCAGCGCGTTGGCGTCAATGGTGTAGCTGCCGACGTTTTCACCGGGGGCGCGCGTGAGAACGCCGCCGAGGCTGTCGCCTGCCACCAGGCCACCGCTGGTGACGGCGTAGGTCAGTGTCGGATCCGCATCGCCGTAGGTCTTGCTGGCGTTGTCGGCGGTGATGGTCAGGGGTTTCTGTGTGATGCTGGCGCTGACATCGGTGGGGCTGGTGACGCTGTAGTTGGCGGCCAGTCCGCCATTGCTGCCGTTGGCCAGCGTGATCCCGCTGACCGTGACCGGCTTGTTGCCGCCGGCGTTAGGATTGGCAAAGCTGCCGGTCTGGCCGGAGATACCCACCGTTTCGCTGCCGACAAAGCCAGTGAGCGTGCCTGCGGTCAGGGTTGCTTCTGACGTGCCGTTGTAGACCTTGTCGATGGCTGTCATGCCGCTGATGGTCAGGGCCTTTTTCTCGATGTTGGCGCTCAGGCCTGTGGGGTTGTTGACGGTGTAGTTGCTGATCAGTCCGCCATTGCTGCCGTCGGCCAGGGTGATGCCGCTGACCGTCACGGCCTTGCTGTCACCTGCATCCTTATTGGCGAAGAGCCCGGTCTGGCCTGAAAAGTTAAAGGTTTCGCTGCCCACCAGGCCCGTCAAGGAGCCGCCGTTCAGCATGGCAATGGCATTGCCGTCATAGACCTTGTTGTTGGCCACCATGCCGGTAACGGTCAGGGCCTTCTTCCCGGTGGTCAAGCCGCCGGGTGCGAAGCGGTTTCCAATCAGGTCATATCCGCTCGCATTCGAATAGATCGACAGCGTGTAGTTGCCGGCATTTCTGGAGCCCTGGGCAGTGCCACCATACAAAATCTTGCTGGCATCCGCCCCTGTGGCGGTATAGCCGCCGCCGCTGTTGTAGGCGGTCGCGTCATAGGTGCGACTGGCATTGTTGACGGCCGTCACGGTGAGCGCAGTGAGAAAGCTGCGCAGCACGGGGGTGGCGTCACCCTCGTAAATGCGCCATATCTTGCCGGTACCGCCCGCATCGTCGATGTCCCAGCCTGCGTCCGTGAAGGTCGATAGGGTTTTCAGCTCGGCCATGGTCTTGCCGCTGGCGCCGTCCAGGGTCGCCCCCCCCATGCCAATGGCTTTCGCCATGCGTTCGCTGTTCCAGAAGCTGTGGCTGATATTGACTTGCCCGCCATTGCCGACGTCGCTCCAACCCAGTAGTCCCCCGGTCAATAGACTGCCGCCTGACACATTGCCCGTGGCGTAGCTATTGTTGATGCTGGTGGTGCTGTTGAAATAAGATCCCAGCACCCCAATCAGTCCACCGCTGGAGAAGCTTGCCGTGACGTTGCCGGTGGCGTAGCTGTTGCTCAGGCTGAAGGCGCCTGAAAAGCTAGTCACCTCCCCCACCAATCCACCCACGATGTCATTGCCCGTAACGTTGACTGCGGCATAGCTGTTGCTGAGGCCGATGGTCTTGCCCGAAAAGGCTGTCAATTTCCCTGCCAGCCCGCCGATACTTGCACTGTCACCCGTTACGCTGCCGGTGGCGTAGCTATTGCCGATGCTGGAGTCACCCTCCAGCTGACCCACCAGGCTGCCGACACTGGCAGCACCACTTACGTTGACATCTGTCAGACCGGTATTTCTCAGCGTTGCATTGTCCGCGTAGCCAAACAAGCCAACATATCGCTGTGCAGGGCGGTTGATGTTCAGATTACCGATGGCATGGCCCAAGCCGTCGAAGCTGCCAGTAAAGCGTGCTCCCGCCGAGCCAAGCGGCATGAAGCCCGCATTGCTATTCCACCCGCTGGTGGCGCTGGCATCGATATCGGCGCCCAGCACATAGCGCCCGGCAAGGTTGCCGCTGATGCCTTGCAGATCTGTGCCGGTGGTGGAGCCTGGGCTGCCCATCTCGGTGATGACCTTCCACGGTGTCACCGCGCCATCATTGCCCCGTCTGGTGAAGAAGTTGTCGCCCGCTCTGAGGTGGATCCTGCCGCCGCCAAAACTGTAGCTGGCCATATTGCCGGCTTCGGCCGCACCCTGGCCGTATTCAAGCTGCACTTTACCGTCGGCATGCTGCGCCGTGATATCGGCATGGATGGCGATATTGCGATGCGCCGACAGGGTGAGCTTGCTGGCGGCGTTCCAGGTCACGGCGCTGTTGACGAAGATGTCGCCATTGCCGCCGGTGCCGGAATCGGTCGCTATGCTCACATCGCCCGCGCCAAGGGCCGTGGCCAGCGTGCCGGCGCCGATGCCGCTGGCGGTTTGCAGGTCCGAGCCGGCGCGAATGGTGAAGTCCACCGGATCGATCAGCCAATGCGCGGCCCTGACTTGCGCGCCGTCCGCGACCTGCACATGCTGTGCGCTGGTCTCGATAAAGCCCCCGGGCACGCCGGCGCCAGCCGATGCATCCAGCGTGCCGGCGACATGGACTGTTCCATGGGCCATGTCGCCCATCAACATGATCTGGCCTTTGTCGCCGGTGTGCAGGCTGCGGGCTTCGGTGATGCCTGTGTGGTTGATCACGCTGCTCGCCAGGTCGCCCGCGGCCTTCGCCGTGAGGTAGACGAGTCCGCCATCCGCGCGAATCGCGCCGCCTTGCGTGATGAGCGTATCGAGCGCGCCTTCCTCGACTTCCAGCTTCACCGCGCCGCCCAGATCCAGGCGTACCTTGCTGCCGGCGCCCAGCAGCACATTGCCTTGCGCAGCCGTGATGCGGCCGGTGTTTTCTATGCGCGCGGCAATCAGCGCCACGCTGCCCCCCGCTGCCACCTGAATGCTGCCTTCATTGCTTACGCCGGCCGTGCTGGGGCCGCTGAAGCGGTAGTTGCCCGCCAGAAAATCACCGGTACTCAATTGCAGCGTGGACGCGGCCAGCGCGCCCACGTTGACCTGTGCGCTGGGCGTGAACAGCACGCCATTGGGATTGACCACAAAGACCTGGCCGTTGGCATTCAAGGTTCCTTGAATCACCGACACATCGGAGCCCAGCACCCGGTTGAGCGCCACGGAAGAAGCAGAAGGCTGAATGAAATGGACGTTCTGCCCCTTGCCGATGGAGAAGCTTTGCCAGTCGGTCGCCATCTTTTCGCTGTGTTGCGTGATGGTCATTGTCTGGCCGACCTGGGCAATGGCGCCGGCGCCGGCGACCACCTGGCCGCCAGCGGGCAGGCCGCCCGCCTGCACCACGCTCGCAGAGGCCAACACCACGGCGGCCTTGCTCGCGCCTTTGCCGCAGGAGCGGACCAGTTCAGCGACGGCGATGAAAGCCTGATGCACCTCGCTCCAGACAAGTCGATAGGAGCGGTTGAGGCCAGCGGTTTTCATAGGTTTTTTCGGGGAAATGGCGATGTGGTCGCCAGTCTATTGAGCCCGTCCCGTAAAACCTTGCCAAAGCTTGCTGCGGCCGCAGCGGCGGCGCTATCTGATCTGCAAGGGCATGCACAGCCGGTAGCCCTTGCCGCGCAGGGCGCGAATCGGGCCTGCGGGCGCTCCATGGGCCACCAGCTTGCTGCGCAGACGCGAAACCAGCACTTCGAGTTGTGCCTTGCCGCCGGCATCGAGAGGCTTGTCGAGCCGCTCCAGCGCCTGATAGATTTCCAGCGTCTGATCGGGTGCCAGCAGCAGGGCATGCAAGAGCGTGGATTCGGTGCTGCGCAGTATCAAATGGCCTTGCGGGGTGTGCAGCAGACAGGTCGCGGTATCGAGCGCGAAGGCCTGCGACGATGGCCTCGCGTGCGGCTGCATCCGGCTGGCCAGCGCCGCGACGGCGGCGCACAACTCTTCTGGCGCCGTGGGTTTGGTGAGGTAGAGATCGGCGCCATGCGCGTATCCAGCGAGCTTTTGCTCCAGTGCGGTCAGCGCGGTCACCATGATGATGCCTATGCGCGGCTGGATCTGGCGCAGGCGTTGCGCCAGGTCCAGTCCGCTTTCACCGGGCAGGTTGACGTCGATCACGGCAATGTCGGCGACGAAATGCGCGGGCAGCTCATCAAGCGCCTCGGCGCTGTCGATGCCGACCACCTCATGGCCACGCGCCGTCAGTGTGTCGACCGTGACGTCAAGCAGGGCCAGGTGGTCTTCGACCACCAGCAGTTTGATCGGTGGGCTGGAATTCAAAGCGCTAGCCATAGTTCGAAAATGACACGGTCGGTTTCAGGGCGGTAGTCGAGGGTGCCGCCCAGCTGCACGGCAAGTGCCTTGGCAATGTAGAGGCCCAGTCCCGAGCCGCTTTGCTGGTGCGCAGCCGGCGCACGATAGTACTTCTTGAAAATCTGCTCGGCGTCGGGCAGCCCTCTCTTTGTCACTGCGTTGCCTACCCTGACCATGATGCCCATGCAGTCGTTGCGTGCGTGCAGATCGACCGCGATGGTCACCGTCTGGGCAGGTGGCGAGTACTTGAGTGCGTTGTCCACCAGATTGCCGAGTATCGTGTGCAGCAGCAAAGGATCGCTTGCCAGGGGCGTGGTGTGAACGGCATCGGCGATTTGCACGACCAGGCGCTCTTTGGCGGGCTGTTGCAGCTGAATGTCATTCAGCAGTTCGTCCAGGCGGCAGGCAGTCCGCTGCGGCGCAATGGCCTGGTCGTCGAGTTCGCTCACCATGGCGCAGCGCCCGACGATGGCGTCGATGTCTTCGACGGCGCGTTCAGCATGGGCTTGCATTCTCGGACTCGGGGCCTGGGCGCCCAAGCGCAGCCGGATGATGGACAGCGGCGTTTTCAGCTCATGCGTGAGCATCGACAGGAAAACCCGCTGCCGTTCACGTTCGGCGCGCTCCTGCCGGGCCTTGGTGCTGACAACTTCGGCATCCACGCTTGCCTGGTTCAATTTTTCCTGCATGGCGCGCACATGTTTTGCCAGCATCAGCTGCAATACCAGCAGTGTTCCTATCGATCGCAGCTGAAAGCCGTAGATAAGCCACAGCTGACCGGGGAGAAAACCCAGCAGTGCGGGGATGGCCGAAAGATTTCCCGTCAGACTGAACACATGTGTCAGCAGCAGTATCTTTCCGTTCGGATGGCGCTGTCGCCACAGCTGGATGCTGCGCACGGTGCCGGTCACCATCATCACCAGGACAAACGACAAAAGGAGGGTGGCGGCTTCGGGGTAGAGGCCCAGAAAGGGCGCGGGCAGGCACAGCACCGCCAGCCACAACTGGATGCGATAGACCCAGCGCATCCACGCCCCGGCATGCGCGATGTCGAGCGCCAGCATGTAAAAACGCGCGCCGAAGATGACAACAAAGATGATGCCCAGCGAGACCCAGTGATGCGCCCAGAAAGGCGTCTCGGGCAGAAAGAATTCCGCGGCCAGCCCATTGAGCGCGAGCAGGTTGAAAATCGTCGCCAGCAGGTAAGCGAGGTAGCGCCGATAGATCTCCTCGTGGCGCCAGAAGCCGTGCCAGACGTTGACCAGCAGGCCGGTCAGGACCACGCCAAGCAGCGCGCCGAGCAGCGCATATTCGGCCGAGACTTTTGCCTGAAATGCAGGCGGCTCCCATGCCTTGACGATCAGTACCGAGCTGCTGGTAGTCTGCAGTCGTATATAGGTGACGCGCGGGCGCTCATCCGCAAAGACCACGCGATAGACGAAGCCTCGATACGGAAATTCCTTGAACGTGTGCGGTTGCAGATCGCCACCGCGTCGCACGTCAAATGCGTGTTCGCCCGCGGGCTGCGACAAATAGATTTGCACATCGTCGACATAGGGTGGCTGCAGCTCCAGCAGCACTTCACGCAGGCCCTGGGCGTTGGGCCGCGGCGCCGGCAGCGTGAAACGCAGCCAATGGACAGATCGTGTGTAACCGGCAGAAAACCCGTGCGCCACAGACTGGAAGTCGGCAGCGCGCGCGGGCTGGCTCACGCTCTCAATGGTTTCCTGCCCGGTTGGGTCGACCAGCACGCTGAGATCATTGATGCGCAATGGGTCGCCCTGCGCCTGGGCGGACAAGACCTGCAGAGACAGTGCAATGAAAAGCAGCCAGACGCCGGGGACCCATCGGGGCCCGGGATGGCTTGCTGTCAACGCCATGGTTCAACACGCATTCGCGACGTGCAAGTCATATGGTGATCGATCTCGTAGCGCAACAGCGGCACTGACAATCTTGCCGACCGTTCGTGAATTGGACGAACTGGGCTGCAGACGGACAAAAGGCCTTGGCTATTTCTAGCCAGGGCCTTGAATCACTGGTCGGAGCGGCGGGATTCGAACTCGCGACCCTCTGCTCCCAAAGCAGATGCGCTACCAGGCTGCGCTACGCTCCGACAGCTAGTATTCTAAGACGGATTTGCCGGCTGCAAACGCTTAAGGGATTAATTTGTCTGACTTTGAAGCATCCATGGCCCCGCAAGCTGCCTCTGAGCGTGGCATGCGAGGTCGACAGGGGCGAAGCGTCCACGCAGCGGGCTTGTTCCGGGCGTGAACAGCGGCAGCGGCGCACCCGATGGAATGCCTGCCTCGGGAAATCTCACTTCAGCCGCAACACCTCGGGATGCCGGGGCGAGGCGTTCTCATGAAAAATGTCGGTCAGATACTGCACCATTTCGTGCTCTTGAATGAAGTTGGGGATGGCCAAGCTGGAAGGGCGTCTTTTCCCGTCATTGCCGGGGCGGTAGGCCAGCCATTCGTTTTGATATCTTTCAATCTGCATCAGTCGACCAAACACGTCAAAAGTCATAAAGCACTCCTTCAAATCCAGCGCGCGCTTGACCGGCGGCTCCCCACCTCGCGCATCAGTATCGCCATAGGTATTCCGCTTGAGCGCCAGAACACCAGGGGTTTGCCTGCCTGAGGAATTCAAGCGGGCCGCAGCCCGCCACAACGGCAGTCCTCCGGCCCTTGCGGGGGCGGAATCCGCCGACCTATCGCATGCCCGGGGTACCTGCCCGAGCAGCTGCTGACTCAGGCTTTGGGCGCTGCTCCGCATATGTTTTAAGGGACTGCATGGTTCGAGGAAGGCCCTCGCGCACCTGCTTGGCAACGCCCGGTCCAAAGAGAAAGGCAAGGGGGCCGGTGAACCACACGCGGTGAGTGACCTCCGAGCCCTCGGCCAGTGGAGTGACCGTGTGTTCGAAGTGCATTCGGAACAAAGGGATGTAGCCCTCGACGGTAAACGAACGGCCTTCGGTGCGCTCCGTGACCGCCATAGGCACGCCCATGCCCTTGCGGGGAATTATTCGACCCTTTGTTCCAACGGCAAACGGGCCATTGAGAGAAGCTTGTTTTGTGTCCGGATCCCAAAGAGGCCATCGGTCTACTTCACTCCAGATGAGGTCGATTGCCGCGGGCGGGACTGCGATTTGGATGCGTTCTTCAATATGCATGGGATGGGCAAAACGAATGGGAAAGCCTATGGTCCTGGCCGAGCGAGCCCCTATAGGCGGGCCTATCTGGAGCAAGGGGTAGCCATCAGAGTGTGCGCCATGGGAACGCTGTGCCGTATGCATGGACCATGCCAATGGCGCTGAAGACGCTGCAGACGCTGCGACGTCCGCGCGGACTCCCAAGCGAAGCGCTGCTGAAAACGGGGCGGGCATTGGCTGCTCTCCATCACGGGCATGAGTATCGCCCGTTTCTGCATTGCGGAGCTCAGGCGGATGGTTGCCCCGGTGGCCCAAAGGTTGGTGCAGCTTCCCGTTTATCTTGAAAGCCTCTTGAAATAGACAAGTTCTGGATCTCCTTCGTCCAGATTCTCGATGGTACCGCTGGGTGAAAATCCGGCTTTTGTGAACAGACGCTGGGCCGTGGTGTTGGAGCGGTTGGTGGAGGTGAAGAGCTTGGCTGTCTGACAGTGCTGCTCGGCGCCAAGCAACAGCTGCAGTCCAAAGCCCCGGCCTCGATGGTGGTGCGCCACGCAGACCAGCGGTATGAAGCCGTTGCCAAAGAAGCTGTACTGCAAGAGGACGAAACCCACGGCTTCCGACGATGTCTCCGCGATCAGGCAAGAGCGTGTTTCAAGAGCAAACCGGAGCTCTTGCACACGGCTTTCGTTGGTCTGGGCGTAGGTATCGCATAGGAGCAAAACGTCGAGCTCTGATTCCAGGGCCCAACGAATCAGGATCGAGGATGCTTGCATGGTGCCTGACTTGTGATGGAGCGCAACATGCCGCATCGCCGTGGTTTCTGGACGCGGACCGTTGCATTTGCCCAGTTTACGAAACAATGCCCAAGCGAAAGCGGTCGGCATTGCGCCTGGGCGCCGGATCCTGCATGCCCTGGACATGCCAATCAAGCTGCCCACAGCTGGCGCTTCGGCCAATGCCGGCAGCGGGTGCAATGGCCATGTCAAGCGGCGACAAGGGCGGGGGCCCAGGAGGGGCAATGGGCGGGGGGAGTCTGCCAAAAAAAAGGCACTGCGAGGTTTTATCCTTGCAGTGCCTTTTTTTGTCTGGCTTGAAGTTGGACAGTGCCCCAAAGGGCTAGACATTTCACTTTGGTCCAAGACCTCGGAAAGTTGTCTAAGTCATTGTCATAACTTGGAAATAATGGTCGGAGCGGCGGGATTCGAACTCGCGACCCTCTGCTCCCAAAGCAGATGCGCTACCAGGCTGCGCTACGCTCCGACAAAAAGAATTCTAAGGGGCTTTGCGGGGCACATTTTTGAATTTTCAAAAATAGTGCGCCAAGCAACTTCTTAGCGGGGCGAAGGACCTGGGCCACGGCCTGCCAGATGGCGGAACGTGATGCGACCCTTGGTCAGATCGTAGGGCGACATTTCCAGCGACACCTTGTCGCCGGCCAGGATACGGATGTGATGCTTGCGCATCTTGCCGCCGGTATAGGCAATCAACTGGTGTCCGTTTTCCAGCGTCACGCGAAAGCGGGAGTCGGGCAGGACTTCCGTGACGGAGCCTTGCATTTCAATCAATTCTTCTTTGGCCATATTCTCAATCTCTCATATAAATCTGGGTCGCTGCGCCTGTGGGGGGAGGGCACAGCAGCATGCACCAACCCGTGAGGGCCACTGAAGTGCTGTGCATGGCGGCGGTATAAGCCGCTGCGCTCCAGGCGCACAGCGGTCAGAAGGCCGGAAAGCGGCTTCATTCGCACAGGCGGGGCGCTGTACGGAATCTCCCAGATTGTAACCCCTGGGCGGACTGCCTGCTAGGGTGCGGGCGTGATTGCCGATGCCAGGGCGCGCACCAGATCGGTTTGGGTGATCACTCCCACCAGCCGTTGCCCGGCGTCGACAATCGGCAAATGGTGGTGGCCCCCGGCGGAAAACAGGGGAATCAGCTCCATGACCTGCTGGTCGGCAAAGGCGGTCTGCGCCGGCCCGCTCATCAGGTCGCCCACAGTCTGTGGCTTTTTTGCACCTATTGCCACCAGCTTGCGCAGGCGCTGGCTCCAGCCTTCGGGAGAAGCCAGCGCCGTGGTGCGCATGAAGTCGGATTGGGACAGTATGCCCTGCACCTCGTGCAGCGCATTGACGACCGGCAAGGCCTTGATGTTTTTCTGCCGCATCAAGGCCCAGGCCTCGCGCAGCGAGACATCGGCCTCGACGGCCAGCGGCGGCCTGGACATGATGTCGGCGCAGCGCAGGTCTCCCAGGGTGCGCTGGAAGGCGGCGCGGCCCGCGAGGTGCAGCAGTCCCTCGAGGTCGGCACGGCTGATGTCCAGCACCTGGTTGTATTGCTCCAGCGCGGCATCGAGGTCGGACTTCTGGAAGTGCTGGCCGCTGGCCGCCCTGCGGCGCATGGGATAGGGCTTGCCGGTCGCATGGTTGTAGGCAATGGCGCACAGGAGCAGCACCACGATGTTGAACAGCACCGGAAAGACCAGCAGGTCCAGACCGTTGCTGTGCTCGAGCACCACGAATGCCGCCATGCCCACGCCCGGAGGGTGAAAGCAGCGCAGCAGCAGCATGCCCGCCAGCGTCACCCCCACCGACAGCGATGCGGCCCAGACCAGGTCGGGCACCAGCAGCCGGCACAGCGTCGATACCAGCGCCGCAAGCACCGTGCCGCCGAGCACCGGCCAGGGTTGGGCCAGGGGACTGGCGGGCATGCCGAACAACAGCACGGCGCTGGCGCTGAGCGAGGCAATCATCCAAGAGTCATTGCCGCTGCCGGCCCACCAGCGGCTCAGAAAGCCGGTGATCAGCAGGCCCAGCATCACACCCACCACCATGCGCAGGGCTTCCTTGGCGTCGATGCCTACGGGGTGGGGTATCAGGCGCTGGAGCAAGCGACGCAGCGACAGGCGCGAGGAAGGTGGGGAGGAGGCGGGAGACTGGGAGGCAGGCACGGGCAGGGCAGGAAGTGCAGTGCTCCCCAGGATAGCAAAGCGGGCCGCAGCTTGCGCGCCGCCGGGGCCAGGGGTGGGCCAATCCGTATGGGCAATGGCGTGAATGCGTCGCTAGAATGCGCTGCTTGCATTGAATCACCTGGAAACCAATCTGTGTCTGATCGACTTGCCGTGCTCCCCCAATATCTATTGCCCAAGCAGGCGCTCACGGCCCTGATGGGTCGACTGGCGAGTGCCAGGGCCGGCGGATTGACCACCTGGGTGATCGAGCGCTTCATCGCGCGCTATCAGGTCGACATGACGGAAGCGGAAAACCCCGATCCCGCCAGCTATGACACCTTCAACGCGTTCTTCACGCGCAGCCTGCGCGCCGGCGTGCGACCCCTGGCCCAGGCGCCCTGGGTCTGCCCGGTCGATGGTGCGGTCAGTCAGCTCGGGCCGATAGCCGGCGACCAGATCTTCCAGGCCAAGGGCCACCATTATTCGACCCGGGCGCTGGTCGGCGGCGACGCCAAGCTGGCGGCCGAGTTCGACAACGGCCACTTCGCGACCATTTATCTGAGCCCGCGCGACTACCACCGCATCCATATGCCCTGTGACGGCCGGCTGCGCGAAATGGTCTATGTGCCAGGCGACCTGTTTTCGGTCAATCCCGTGACCGCACGCGGCGTGCCCGGGCTGTTTGCGCGCAATGAACGCGTGGTCTGCGTGTTTGATTCCGCGGCCGGACCGTTCGTCATGGTGCTGGTGGGGGCGACCATCGTCGGCAGCATGGCCACCGTGTGGCATGGACAGGTCAACCCGCCGCGCAGCGCCGAAATCCGGCGCTGGCAGTACGGGCAGGACGGCCCGCTGCTGCGCCAGGGCGAGGAAATGGGCCGCTTTCTGCTCGGCTCGACCGTGGTGCTGCTGTTTCCCAAGCAGCCCCTGCAGTTCAACGTGCTGTGGCAGGCAGGCAGCCCGGTGCGTCTGGGCGAAGCGATGGCCGAACGCTAGCGGTGGGCTCGAGCGGCCCAGCCCGCTCGCGTTCGATCACAGGAACCAGTTCAGTCCTTCCGCGCGGCGTGCGGTGGTGAACTTGGAAGGCTGCAGCCGCAGCCTGTCCGGACGCACGGGGTCCTCGCGGCCCACGAGATAGACCACCATTTCGCGCCGGCGCAGCACCACATGGCTGACGGTTTCATTGCGCCCGCCTTCCTGGACCTGCACCCCGGGTCGAAACAGCGGCATTTCAAAAGTGAAGCTGCGCGGCTGTACGGGCAACTGCGCGCCCGGCGGCGCGGCGGCGCCCGGCGTGCCGACGCCCGGCGTACCGACGCCCGGCGTGTCGACGCCCGGCGCAGTGGCGCCCGACCCAGCGGCTGCATGCGCAGCGGTTTCCGGTGAGATAGTGAGGGATTGCATAGGCGCAGTCTGGGGAAATAAGCTAGTTATCGGCAGGCGGCGGGGAAAGTTGAGGACCTATCTCACTCTAGCGCCAAACCCAAGCTTGTCCAGTCCATGGCCAGACACAAGAGGGCTTGCCGGCGCTGGCGGGCAAGCGGCGCGCCAGCCGGTAAGATAGCCCGCATTCGTGAATCCCCTCTTTTTTCCCGGCCGCCGCAGACCCGCCGGGATGTCGCCCAGCCGTTTTACCCCATGCCCCAAATTTCCATCGAACAGCTCAGTCACGACTGGCATGCGCTGCAAGCCTGCGCCCTACCTGCGGCGCGGGACTGCATAGAGCAACTGGCGTTCACGCACCAAAGGGATCTGGCCAGCCATTTTTACGCCGAGATGCTCGAGGACGATGCGGCCTCGGCGCTGCTGACGCACGAGCAGGTGCGGGTGCGACTGCACCGCTCGATGTGCCAATGGGTGGGCGAGGTGTTCAGCACCGGCACGCTCGAGCAACTGGCCGAGCGCGTGGCCCGCCAGGTGAAGATCGGTGAAGTGCATGCGCGCATCGATGTGCCCGTGCACCTGGTGCTGCGCGGCGCGCGCAGCCTCAAGCGCGGTCTGGGCACGCTGCTGGCGCAGTCCCTGGTTGGCGACGCGCCGCTGCAGCTGCAGGCCTATGCCTACGGTCAGGCGGTGATCGACATCGCCATGGAGATCATGAGCCAGGCCTATTCGCGCTCGCACGACCGCAGCTCGCGCGCCCAGGAGGCCTATCGGCTGCATGCAGTGGCGCAGGACATGAGCGCCGAGCGCGAGCGCCAGCGCGCGGCCGTGCTGGACTGGGAGAACCGGCTGATGTTCGAGCGCGCCATGGGCCTGGCAGCTTCGCATCTGCCGCGCATGGGAGCTTCCGACTTCGGGCTGTGGTTTCGCCACAAGGGCGCGCATGCGTTTCGCGGCACCAGCGAAACCGCGCTGATTCTCGAGACCATGGACTTGATCGACGAACGCCTGCTGCCCTCGCTTGATGGGCAAGACGATGTCCAGGGACGCCTGCAGCAGCTGCGCATCCTGCACGAGCACACGCAGACAATTGCCTTTCACCTTGATGCGCTGTTCGAGCAAAATCGCGAGCTCGACGCTGGCCGCGACGTGCTCACGCGCCTGCTCAACCGCAAGTTCCTGCCCGTGGTGCTGCGCCGCGAGATCGACTACTGCCGCGAGCGCAAGGCGAATTTCGCCTTGCTGTCGCTTGATGTCGACCATTTCAAGCAGATCAACGACCGCTTCGGCCATGAAGGCGGAGATCTGGTGCTGCAGCAGCTGGCCGTCATCTTGTCGAGCGCCTGCCGCGCGGGCGACTACACCTTCCGCCTGGGCGGCGAGGAGTTCTTGCTGCTGTTGGTGGACATCGACGAAACGCGCGCGCTGGCGCTGGCCGAGCGGCTGCGCGCGCAGGTGGAAAAAGAGCCGTTTCGCCTGCCCGGCGACTGCCGCGAACAGGTCACGGTCAGCATAGGCGTGGCAATGCACAACGGTCACCCGGACTACGAATACACCGTGCGGCAATCGGACCAGGCGCTGTACGCCGCCAAGAATGCGGGCCGCAATCAGGTGCAGCGGGCTGCGGGCTAGCGCCGCGGGGTGGCGCGGGCCGGCGCGGGCGGCCTTGCTTCAGGGCTTTGCCGGGCCGGGCGGCTCGCCGTCCTGCGCCACGGGCAGGGGCGAGAGGCAGGCAATGGTGTGGTCGGCAAAGGCCTGGGCAATCTGCTCGCCGGACTGGGCGCCGCCCTCGGTGAACCAGCGGTTGATGTTGTTGATCGCCCCCATGAAGAAAAACACCGCCAGTTTGGCGTCGCCCGCGGCAATCAGCCGCTGCTCCATGGCCTGCGTGACCAGCGTGCGCAGCGCGGTGTCGATGACGCGGCGCCGGCGCTGTATCACTTCGCTGTGGTCCGGCGTCATCGAGTAGTACTCGGTCAGCACCACGCAGGTGCCCAGCTCGCTGGTGATCTTGCGGATGTACAGCGCGGCAAACGCATGCAGCCGCTGCAGCGGCGCGCCATGGTCCTGCATGGCCTGGGCCAGCGCTTCCTCGGCCATCGCCACCGCCATCAGGTGGCATTCAAACAGGATCTGGTGCTTGTTTTCCACATAGCGGTAGAGCGCGGGCTTGGTTACCGACAGGGCGCTGGCGATGTCATCCAGCGTGGTGTTGTGGAAGCCCTTGGTGCCAAAGACGCGACCGGCGGCGACGATCAGGGCGCGCTTGCGGATCCCGCGGGGATCGGGCGCCTGGGCCAGGGCATTGTTCCAGCGCGCTGGCTTGGCGGGCACTTGGTTTTGCTTTGTCATGTCAATGGAGATGCCGGCGATGTCGCCGATGTGTCAATTTCGTGGTTGACCCTGGACAGGGGGACTCATAAGATTCACATCAAGTTACCGCAGAGTAACTATTGGTTTATCCATCATAAACAACCTGCGCAGGGCGGGTGAGCAACTGGAGACAAGTTCATGGGAATCTTTCGTTCAACATGTGTTGCCGCCGTCCTTGCAACCGGCGCGAGCTGGTCGCTGGCGCAGCCCGGACAGCCCATTCGGATTGCCCACATCGACACATTTTCCGGGCCCACGGCGTCGACCGGAACGACGGTGGCCAAGACCATGCAGTATGCGGTGCATTTGATCAACGAGCGCGGCGGCGTGCTCGGCCGTAAGCTTGAAGTGGTGCAGATGGACAATGCCGGCGATTCGAACAAGGCCGTGGCGATGCTCACCAGCACCATCGACCAGAAGATCAACTTCATGGTGCAGGCGGGCAACTCGGGCATTGCGGGCGCGCTGCTGACGGCCGTGGAAAAGCACAACCAGCGCAACCCCGCGGCGCGCGTGCTGTTTCTCAACTACGGCTCGGCCTTGCCCGATCTGACCGAGTCCAAATGCAGCTTCTGGTTCTTCCGCTTCGAAGCCCACCAGAAGATGAAGATGCGCGCCGTGGCCGACCATGTGGCCAAGTCGCCGGAAATCAAGAAGATCTATCTGATCAACCAGGACTACAGCTTCGGCCACGAGGTCAGCGCGGATGCCAAGGCGCTGATCGGCAAGGTACGCCCCGACATCCAGTTCGTGGGCGACGAATTCCACCCGTTTGGCAAGATCAAGGACTTTGCGCCCTATGTGCTGAAGATCAAGCAGTCCGGCGCGGACACGGTGCTGACCGGCAACTGGGGCAATGACCTGGCGCTGATGGTGCGCGTCAGCAAGGAGTCGGGGCTCAACGCCAAATACATCACCTACTACGGCGGGCTGTTTGGCGTGCCGACCTCGATTGGTGCGGCCGGCGAGAACACCGTTTTCCAGATTGCGTCCTGGCACCCGAATGTTCCGGTGGAAGACCGGCAGCCCGAGCTGGAGAAATACCAGCGCGATTTCAAGGCCAGGTTCGGCGAGGATCTCTACTACACCTCCATCCTGGTGCAAATGGACATGCTGGCCAAGGCCATAGAGAAGACCGGCAACACCCAGGATCTGGTCAAGATCGCCACGGCCCTCGAAGGCATGGAGCATGACTCGCCGTTCGGCAAGATCAAGATGCGTGCCCAGGACCATCAGGCCAGCCACCCGATCTACATCAACCAGCTGGTCAAGGGCGTCAAATATGACGCCGAAGGCCTGGGCATGGGATGGAAGACCGTGGCCAAGGTCGCGGGCGACGACACGCAGCTGCCCTCGCCCTGCAAGATGGAGCGTCCGCGGTGATCGACCTGCATGGCCGGGTGGCGGTCGTGACCGGGGGCGGCTCGGGCCTGGGCCGGGCAAGCGCCAGCGCGCTGCAGGCCGCGGGGGCGCGCGTGGTGGTGCTGGACCGCGACGCGCAGGCAGTGGCTGAGGCCACCGCCACCCTGGGAGTGCTCGGCTACCTGTCCGACATCACCCAGGACCTGGAAACCGAGCAGCTCTTCGAGCGCATTCGCGACCAGGTCGGTCCGGTCTCCATCCTGGTGAACTGCGCCGGCATTGCCGACCCGGCCAGCGTTGTCCGGCAGGGCCAGGCCATGGCGCTGAGCAGGTTCGAGCAGGTGATTGCCGTGAATCTGCTGGGAACGCTCAACTGCATACGCTGCGCGGTGCCGCAGATGATGGAGCAAGGCGCGTTGCCGTCGCAGGCCGCAGGCGAGGCCGGCGTGATCATCAACACCGCCTCGATTGCCGCCTTTGACGGGCAGATGGGGCAGGCCGCGTATGCGGCCTCCAAGGGCGGCGTCGCCGGCATGGTGCTGCCGCTGGCGCGCGAGCTTGGTGAATATCGCATACGCGTCATGGGCATTGCGCCCGGCGTGTTCGAGACTCCCATGACGATGGGGCTGTCGGCCGCGTCGCGGGACGTCGTTTTCGCGGCCGTGCCGCCCTATCCCCAGCGCCCCGGACAGCCGCACGAATTTGCGCAGCTGGTCATGGCGATACTGGCCAATCCCATGCTCAACGGCGAGGTGGTGCGCCTGGACGGCGCGCTGCGCATGCCGGCGCGCGTGTAGTAAAGAGGACGCTTGCATGAAACTGCACGGATGCATTGCGGTGGTCACCGGTGCCGCCTCGGGCCTAGGAAGGGCCTGCGTGGAGATGCTGCTGGCGCAAGGCTGCAGCGTTGCCGCCATCGATGTGGCGCCGGCGGCGCCCGGCGAGCCGGGCGCAGGCCCCGGCCTGCTGGCGCTGACCGGCGACGTGGCCAGCGCGCACGACATGGAGCAGGCCTTTGCCACGACCCGGCGCCTGCTGGGAACGCCAAGCATCCTGATCAACTGCGCGGGCGTGCTTGGGCCGGCGCGGGTGTTCACGCGCGACAAGGCGACGGGGCGCGTGCTGCCCCGGTCGATGGACGCGTTCCGGCGGGTGATTGCCATCAACCTGGTGGGCACGTTCAACACCATACGCCTGTTTGCCCAGGGCCTGAGCCAGGCCGGCGCGGTGCACGACGACGAGGAGCGCGGCGTGATCGTCAACACCGCATCCGTCGCCGCCTATGAGGCCTTGTCGGCGCAAGCCGCCTATGGCGCCTCGAAGGCCGGCGTGGCCAGCATGACACTTCCCCTGGCGCGCGAACTTGCACGCTACGGCATACGCGTGGTGGCGATTGCGCCGGGAACGTTCGAGACCGGCATGTACGAGGTCGTGCCCGACCATACACGCCGCACCCTGATTGACGATGTGCCGTTTCCCCGGCGCCCCGGCCGTCCGCAGGAGTTCGCGCACATGGCCAAGGCGCTGATAGAGAACGCCATGATGAACGGCTGCGTGGTGCGCCTCGACGGCGCGGTGCGCATGCGCGAGCCCGCGCGTCGCTAACGGGGGTCGCTGAACGCGCGTCGCTGAACGCGTGTCGCTGAACGCGTGTCGCTGAACGCGCGTCGCTGATGCGCGTCGTTGACCGCAGCGCCATGTTCTTGCTTTTTTCACATTGCCATGACCGAATCCTCTTGCATTGACGACCATGCCACGCGCATCGAGGCGCTCTACCAGGATCGCCTGGTGCCCTGCTATGCCCACAGGCCCGCCCATCTGGATGCCATGTTCCGCGCCGCGGTGCAGCGATGCCCCGATGCGCTGGCGCTGGAAGAGGGCGCGCGCCGCCTGTGCTATGCCGAACTGGACCGCGAGGTCGGCCGTGTGGCCGCCGGCCTGGCGGCGCTGGGCACGGGCCGGGCAGAGCGGGTCGCGCTGCTGCTGGAAAACCGGCTGGAATTCATCGTCACGCTGCTGGCCATCTGGCGGCTTGGTGCGATTGCGGTCCCCGTGGGCACCCGGCAAAGCGCGCCCGAGCTGGAGTACCTGCTCAACCAATGTGGCGCCTGCGGCCTGGTCTTTGAAAGCACGCTGGCCGAACGCCTGCCGGCATCGGCCAGCACCCCGGGCCTGCGCTGGAAGGTGGACTGCCACGACAGCGGCATGGCCGATGCGCGGGCCCAGGCCGCGGTGGCCGCGAGCCTGCCCTACGAAAGCCTGGCGCGCGAGCCCGGCGTCCAGGCGCTGGCCGCCGACTTCAGCGATCAGTCCGCGGCCTGCATCATGTACACCTCGGGCACGACCGGCCACCCCAAGGGAGCGGTGCTGTCGCATCTGGCGTTCTTTCACACGGCCCGGCATTACGTGCACCGCTTCGGCTATCGCGCCAATGACCGGATGCTGCTGGTGATTCCCGCCAGCCATATCTCGGGTCTGCTGGCCGCCGTCGTCGTGACACTGCAGGCGGGCGGCTGTCTGGTGTGCCTGCGGCATTTCAATGCCCAGCAGGTGCTGGCCGAAATGGAAGCCAGGCGCATCACGGCGACCGTGATGGTGCCGGCAATGTACAACCTGTGCCTGCTGCAGCCGGAGATCGTGACGCGCGATCTTTCGGCCTGGCGCATAGGGCATTTTGGCGGCGCGGCCATGCCCGAAGTCAGCATCGAGCGGCTGGCCCGGGTGCTTCCGGGGCTGGCGCTGTACAACGGCTTTGGGGCGACCGAAACCACCTCGGCCGTGGCGCTGACCGAGCGCGGTGACGCCGCGCGTTTCCCCGATTCCGTCGGGACGCTGGTGCCTTGCGTGGACATCCGCGTGCTCGATGCCGACGGCCATGAGGTGCCGCCCGGTGCCGCGGGCGAACTCTGGATACGCAGCCCGGGCAATGCCATTGGCTACTGGGACCAGCCCGAAGCGACGCGCCAGGCGTTTGTCGCCGGCTACTGGCGCTCGGGCGATATCGGCAGCGTGGATGCTGCCGGCTATCTGCGCGTTTTCGATCGCATCAAGGACATGATCAATCGCGGTGGCTACAAGGTCTATTGCGTCGAGCTGGAAAACTGCATCCAGCGCCACGAAGGCGTGCTGGAGGTCGCCGCCGTCGCCAGCCCCTGCGAAGTGCTGGGCGAGCGCATCCATGTCTTTGTGCATGCGCTTGGGGCCATCGACGCGGACAGCGTGCGGCAGCTGTGCCGCAGCCAGCTTGCGGACTACAAGACGCCCGACTTCATCACCGTCAGAGCGACGCCGCTGCCGCGCAATCTCAATGGCAAGCTGGTGAAGGCTGCGCTGCGCGAAGCCGCGCGCGCCGCTGCCGCCGCCCGCCTCCTGCAACGCTGACCCAAGGAAAATCCATGCGACACCACCCCATCTATATCCTCGGCGGCGCGCAGACCGACTTCGCGCTCAATGCCGCCCGCCAGGGCCAAGGCCTGTTCGAGCTGCTGCAGTCCGCAGTGCAGGGCGCACTGCAGGACGCGGGCGTGGACGCCAGTGAGGTCCAGTCCGGGCATGTGGGCAATTTCGTCGGCGAGCTGTTTGCCGGTCAGGGGCAGCTGGGCGGCATGTTTGCCGCCATCGACCCCGCGTTTTACGGCATGCCCGCGGGCCGGCACGAGGCCGCCTGCGCATCGGGCAGCATTGCCATGCTGGCGGCCACGGCCGAGCTCGAGGCCGGTCGCTATGACTGCGTGATGGTTGCCGGCGTCGAGCTCGAGCGCAACGTTCCCGGCGCGCTGGCCGCCCAGCATCTGGGGGCTGCCACCTGGGTGGGCCAGGAGGCGCAGGAGGCGAAATACGCCTGGCCTCACATGTTCCACCTGGTCGGGCAGGAATATGAGCGCCGCTACGGGCTCAAGTACGAACACCTGGGGCGCATTGCGCAGATCAATATCGAGAATGCCCGGCGCAACCCCGACGCCCAGACGCGCAGCTGGGAATACGGCCCGCGCAGCTTCATGGCCGACGACGTCGCCAACCCGGTGATCGAGGGCATGATACGGCGCCAGGACTGCGGCCAGGTCACCGATGGCGCGGCGGCCGTGGTGCTGGCGGGCGAGCGCTTTGCCAGCGCCTGGGCCGCGCGCCACAACCGCTCGCTGGATTCGATTGCGCGTCTCACGGGCTGGGGACACAGCACGGCGCACTTGAAGCTCGATGCCAAGCTGCGCGCGAGCGCCCAGTCGCCCTATGTATTTCCGCATGTGCGCGGCGCCATCCAGGATGCTTTGCGGCGAGCCGGCGTTGCCGATGTGTTCCAGCTCGACGGCATAGAGACCCATGACTGCTTCACCACCACCGAGTACATGGCCATAGACCACTTCGGCATCACGCCACCGGGGCAAAGCTGGCGCGCCATAGAGGACGGCACGATTGCCGCGGGCGGGCGGCTGCCCATCAATGCCAGCGGCGGCCTGATCGGCCTGGGCCACCCCGTGGGCGCCACGGGAGTGCGCATGGTGCTGGACACGGCGCGCCAGGTCACGGGCCGCGCGGGAGCCTGTCAGATCGAAGGCGCGCGCCGCTGCGCCACGCTCAATATCGGCGGCAGCGCCACCACGGTGGTGAGTTTTGTGGTCGAGCGCTGAAGGGGGCTCGGCGCGCTATTCGCTGGCCGGATGTTCCACGCCCAAAATGGCGTGCAGCCGGGCGCTGGTGGTTGTGTATTGCAGCGCGACCTTGGCGCCGCTGAGCAGCTCGGCCGCAGAAAATGCGGCCAGCGTGGCTTCATGGAAGGCGCACAGTATCAGCCGGCGCTTGCCCGCGTAGTGGTTGATGTCGCCCACGGCATAGATGCCGGGCTGGCTGGTCGAGAACGTCGCGGCATCGACCAGCAATTGCTTGCGCTCCATGGCCAGGCCCCAGTCGGAGATCGGCCCCAGGCGCGGTGAGATGCCCAGATAGACCCAGAGCTGGTCCAGCGCCAGGCGCTGGGTCGCGCCCTGCGGGTCGGTAAGCAGCAGCGCCGCAAGCCTGCCGTCCCGCGTCTCGATATCGCTGATCTGCGCGGCCACGACCTGGATGCGCCCAGCCTCGCGCAGCGCCTGCAGGCGTGCGAGCAATTCGGGCGCGGCATTGAAGACATCGCGGCGGTGCAGCAGCGTGACGCGCGCGCAAGCATGGGAGTCGGCGCAGCGCAGCGCCGCGGCAACCGCGTCTTCATCGCCGCCATGGACCACGATCTGCTGGCCGGCGGCAACCTCGACATCGGCCGGATGGTAGTGCAGCTGGCGACCGAGATGCGCCTCGATGCCGGCAATCTTGAGCGTGCGCGGCACAAACGCGCCCACGCCCGCGGCAATGAACACGCAGCGCGCGCGCAACTGCGCGCCCGACGTGGTGCTCAGCAGGAAACGGCCGTCGTCCAGGGTTTGCAGCGCCTGCACCTGGCTGGCCAGATGCCACTGCGGCTGGATGGGCGCGAGCTGCGTGAGCAGCAAGGCCACGAGTTCACGGCCGGTGCAGACCGGAATCCCCGGAACGTCATAGATGGGCTTGTCGGCATACAGTTCGGCGCACTGGCCGCCCGCATGGGGCAGGGCGTCGACGATATGCACACCCAGGCCTTGCAGGCCGAGCTGAAAGGCCTGGAACAGGCCGGCCGGGCCGGCGCCTATCACCACCGCATCGGTGTCGACAGGGGGGAGGGGTGGCACGGCGCGGTCGGTCATCTGCTCGGAGCCGATCAGCGCTGCAGCGCGGCAATCTTGCCGGGCTGGCCGTTGAATTCGTCGGCGTCGGGCAGCGCGTTCTTGCGCTTGGTGATGCTTTTCCAGCCCGCGGCCAGCGACAGCTCGGCATTGAGCTTGATGAATGCCAGCTGATCGGGCGGCACGTCTTCTTCGGCAAAGATCGCGTTGGCCGGGCACTCGGGGATGCAGACTGCGCAGTCAATGCATTCATCCGGGTCGATGACCAGCATGTTCGGGCCTTCGCGGAAGCAGTCCACGGGGCATACGTCCACGCAGTCGGTGTATTTGCACTGGATGCAGTTTTCGGAAACGACGTGAGTCATGAGGAACTTTGGAGTTATAGGGTCAGTACTTAGCTGATTTTATTTCACTGCGCCGATTCATGGGCGCAGTGCACAACGAGGAAAGCGCGGCGCCGGGGTATCGGACTATTGTCTCGCGGTAAAAATTACTTGCATCGCACACGGCTGGTGAAACTGGCGCGCCCCAGCTCAGGGGCACCGAGCAAGGGCTGTCTGGTCCACTGCGCACCGAGGGGGGCATCCTCTTGCGTCCCTTGTTCAGGGGAAGACGCGAAGCGGCTCAGGGGGCGTTCCATTTCAATGCGCCAGCGCTGCCGCGGCGGTCTTGTGGCTGGCCGTATCGACCAGAATCAGCGCTCCCTGGATGCGCGCTTCGGTGAAGGGGCGCAGCGGCAGCGGCTCCTGCAGCGCGAGTTCGACCACGCCAATGGCATTCGCCTGCAGGTTGGCTGCGGGCTCCTCGGCCAGCGTGTGGATGTCGAGGTGGTGCACCACGCGGCGCACCTTGGCCTTGACCCAGCGGTGGCCATGCAGCGCCAGATACACACGCCCGGGCACCAGCGGCTCGTCGTCCATCCAGGCCACGGTGGCCGTGAGATCGCGCCGGCCCACGGGTGCGGCCTCCCCGGAGTCAAAATCATCATCTGCCACGGGCGCTGCCGTGCTGGCCGCCAGAATCCAGTCGCCGCGCGAGACATCGACTTCGCGGTCCAGCACCACGCCCGCACTGTGGCCGGCGCTCACTTCGCCGGGGCGGCGCGCATGGTCGAGCACCTGGGCCACCACCGCGGTCTGGCCGCTGGGGAAGATCTGCACGCTCTGGCCTGTCTGCAGCTGGCCTGCGCCCAGCCGGCCCCAGAACACGCGTCGGCCCTGGGAGGTATCGGCCGACGAGGAGAATTTCTCCACCCATTGCACCGGCAAGGCCATGGGCAGCGCGGTATCGGCGGGCGTGCTGGGCAGGCCTTCGAGCCATTGCAGCAGGCTGGGGCCGCTGTAGCCGCACCAGCCCTTGTGCGCGGTCACCACGTTCCAGCCCTTGAGCGCCGAGACCGGCACCGTGGCGGCAACGCGAATGTCCGCGGCCTGGGCAAAGCGCTCGAGCGCTGCCTTGATGTGGACAAAGGCCAGTTCGGGCTCGGCCACGGCGTCCAGCTTGTTGACCGCGAAGACCAGCGAAGGCACGCGCAGCAGGTGGACCAGCAGGCTGTGGCGGCGGGTCTGGGGCAGCAGCGCCAGATCGGGCGAGCGCCAGTCAAGCTTGGTCGCATCGACCAGCACCACGGCGGCGTCGGCGCTGCTGGCGGCCGTGACCATGTTGCGCGTGTACTGCTCGTGGCCGGGCGCGTCGCCAATGATGAACTTGCGCGCCGGCGTGGCGAAGTAGCGGTAGGCGACATCAATGGTGATGCCTTGCTCGCGCTCGGCCGACAGGCCGTCGGTCAGCAGGGCCAGGTCGGTCTCGCCGCTGCGCTGCACGCCTGCGAGCTGGTCCTGCAGCACCGACTTGCTGTCCACCAGCAGACGGCCGATCAGCGTGCTCTTGCCGTCATCGACGGAGCCGCAGGTGATGAAGCGCAGTGCCGAGGCGGTGCCTTCGGCCGGGGAAGTGAATGCAGTGCTTGTCATTAGAAGTAACCTTCCTTCTTGCGCTTTTCCATGGACGCGTCGCTGGTCTTGTCGTCCATGCGCGTGGCGCCGCGTTCGCTCACATCGGCGGCCAGGGTTTCAATCACGATATCGGCGGCGCTGGCGGCCGTGCTTTCCACCGGGCAGGTGCAGGTGATGTCGCCCACGGTGCGAAAACGCACGTCGCGCAGAACGACTTCCTCGCCCTCGCGCGGCGGCGTCAGCTCGGTCACGGGCACCAGCAGGCCACGGCGCTCCACCACTTCACGCGGGTGCGTGTAGTAGATCGAAGGCAGGGCGATCTGCTCGCGCTCTATGTATTGCCAGACGTCAAGCTCGGTCCAGTTGCTGATCGGGAACACGCGGAAATGCTCGCCCGGCGCAATGCGGGTGTTGAACAGCGTCCACAGCTCGGGGCGCTGGGCCTTGGGCTGCCACTGGCCGAAGCTGTCGCGGTGCGAGAAGATGCGCTCCTTGGCGCGGGCCTTCTCTTCGTCGCGGCGCGCGCCGCCAATCAGCGCGTCAAAGCGGAACTCCTCGATGGCTTCAAGCAGCGTCACCGACTGGTGCACGTTGCGCGATTCACCGGGATGGGCCAGGCGCACGCTGCCGCGCGCCATCGAGTCCTCGACATTGCGCACGATCAGCTCGGCGCCCAGTTCCTTGGCGCGCTGGTCGCGAAAGGCCGTGACCTCGGGGAAGTTGTGGCCGGTATCGATCATCAGCAGCGGGTAGGGCAGGCGGCCCGCACCAAAGGCCTTTTCGGCGCAGCGCAGCATTACCAGCGAATCCTTGCCGCCGGAAAACAGCAGCGTCGGGCGCTCGAAAGTGGCGGCCACTTCGCGCAGGATGAAGATGGTTTCTTCCTCGAGCGCATCGAGGTGGTGGTTGCTGAGCTGGGTCAGCACATGGGAGGCAATGGGGGCATTCATGCAAAACCTTGGGGAGCAATGTCTTGGGGGCGGGTGCGGGATTCAGGCGGCCTTGACGTGCAGTCCGCATTCCTTGGCGGTCTCGTCTTCCCACCACCAGCGGCCGGCGCGGAAGTCCTCGCCCAGGCTGATGGCGCGGGTGCAGGGCGCGCAGCCGACGGAAGGGTAGAACTGGTCGTGCAGCGGGTTGTAGTCGACATCGCCCTGCGCGATGTAGTGCCACACGTCGCCCCAGGTCCAGTCGGCCAGCGGGTTGAACTTGGTCAGTCCCTTGGCCTGGACTTCGCTGGTGTCGACCGCCGGCACATCGGCGCGCGCATTCGACTGCTCGCGGCGCAGGCCGGTGATCCAGCCGCTGCGGCCGGCCAGCGCGCGCGCCAGCGGCTCCATCTTGCGAATGCCGCAGCACTGCTTGCGCAGCTCCAGGCTGCGGTACATCGCGTCCTGGCCCTGGGTGCGCACGAACTGTATGACCTGCTCGTGGCGCGGTCTGTAGACCTGCACGTCGGTGCGCGACGCCGCCTCGGTGCGTTCGAGCAGCGCCAGGGTCTCGGTGTGCAGCGCGCCGGTATCAAGCACGAACACCGGGATGTCCAGCGCCAGCGCGTTGATCAGATGGGTGATGACCACGTCCTCGGCGCCCAGGCTCGAGGCCTGGGTCACGTCGCCCGGGTGGCTGGCATGGGCCGCGGCCTGGCGCAGCAGCTGCTGGGTCTGGGCAAGCTTGGCGGCAAAGTCGCTGCTGGGCCGCGCGTTGCTGCGCACGGCCTGGCGGCCCTGGCCCGGGCCGGCGGCTACGGAGGCGGGCAGCAAGGAACTGGTGTTGCCGGCCATCAGTCCTCCTGCGCGGCGAAGATGGGCGCGGTCTGCACCGCGTCGGCCTGGTAGAAGCGCGCAAAGCGCTCGAACTGGCGCTGGGCGGCCGAGGCATCGACGTCGGCGCGCAGCACGGCGCTGCTGAAGCCGGTGCGCTGCATCTGCACCAGCTGGTCGATCAGCACATCGCCGGTGGCGCGAAGATCGCCCGTGAAGCCGCGGCGGCGGCGCAGCAAGTAGGCCTGGCTGAAGGCCCGCCCGTCGGTGAACTGCGGAAAGTGCAGGTCGATGCGCGTCACGCCTTCAAGGGGCAGGGCCATCGCATCGGCGTCGTTGGCCAGCGCCACCTGGCTGGCGTCGCCCTCGGCGGGCGCCTGGTGTTCGTGGGAAGCTAGGATTTTCATCGTCTCAAGCGGATTTTTGTGGACCGGGAACTCAGGCCGTGGCTTCGGCTTCAACGGCAGCGGGATGGCGCGCGGCCTTGCCGGCTTCCTTGAACGGATCCAGCCCCAGGCGGCGCACGGTGTCCTGGAAGCGCTCACCGGCTGCGCGCTGGTCGCGGTAGGTGGCCAGCACGGCTTCGATCACGTCGGGCACTTCGGCCGCCGAGAACGACGGGCCGATGGCCTTGCCCGCGACCGAGGCGCCCGACAGCAGCGAGCCGTCCGAGCCGCCCAGCGTGACCTGGTACCACTCCTTGCCGTCCTTGTCGACGCCCAGGATGCCGATGTGGCCGCTGTGGTGGTGGCCACAGCTGTTGATGCAGCCGCTGATGTGCAGGTCAATGGGGCCGATGTCGTCGAGCTCGTCGAGGTCCTGGTAGCGCTGCGTGATGGCTTCGGCAATCGGCAGCGAGCGCGCATTGGCCAGCGCGCAGAAGTCGCCGCCGGGGCAGGCAATCATGTCGGTCAACAACTGCACGTTGGCGCTGGCCAAGCCCAGCGCGCGCGCTTGCTGCCACAGCGCGAACAGCTCGCTCACCGGCACCCAGGGCAGCAGCACGTTCTGGTCATGCGTGACGCGTGCCTCGCCCGACGAGAAGCGGTCCATCAGCGCGGCCAGCGCGTCGAGCTGGTCGCCCGTGGCATCGCCCGGCGACTGGCCGGGGCGCTTGAACGACAGCGTGACGGCGCGCAGCTGCGGATTGCGGTGCGGGTGCACGTTGCGCGCCAGCCAGCGCGCAAAGCCGGGTTCGGCGGCCGAGTGGGCGGCAAGCGACTGCTCGATTTCCTGGGCCGACAGCGGCTTGAGCGCCGGCAGTTGCGGATCGACAAAGCAGGCCTTGACGCGGTCGAGCTCGGCCTGGGGAATGGTGTGCGGGCCGCCGTCGATCTCGACGATCTGGCGGTATTCCTCTTCGACATCGTCGATGTACTGCTGGCCCTCGGCCTTGACGAGGATCTTGATGCGCGCCTTGTACTTGTTGTCGCGCCGGCCGTGCTCGTTGTACACGCGCACGATGGCCTCGATGTAGTTCATCACCTGGTTCCAGGGCAGGAACTCGCGGATCTGCGTGGAGATCACCGGCGTGCGGCCCATGCCGCCGCCGACAAACACCTTGAAGCCGACCTCGCCGGCGGCATTCTTCACCACATGCAGGCCCACGTCGTGCCAGCCGGTGGCGGCGCGGTCTTCCGCGGCGCCGCTGATGGCGATCTTGAACTTGCGCGGCAGGAAGGCAAACTCGGGGTGCAGCGTGGTCCACTGGCGCAGGATTTCGGCGTAGGGGCGCGGGTCGACGATCTCGTCGACGGCCACGCCGGCCAGCGCGTCGGTGGTGGTGTTGCGTATGCAGTTGCCGCTGGTCTGGATGCCGTGCAGGTCGACGCTGGCCAGCAGGTCCATCACGTCGGCCGCCTTGGCCAGCGGAATCCAGTTGAACTGCACATTGGTGCGCGTCGTGAAGTGGGCGCAGTGCGTGGGCAGGAAGGTCGTGCCCAGCAGGCCCTGGCCTTCCATCGCGGCCTTGAAGACTTCGGCTTCGGGCTCGTCGTATTCCCGTGCAATGCGCGCCAGCACGCGGATCTGGCGGCTGGCGATTTCGCCATAGGGAACGGCCACGCGCAGCATGGGCGCGTAGCGCTGCACATACCAGCCGTTTTGCAGGCGCAGCGGGCGAAAGTCGTCTTCCGGCAGCTTGCCGGCTTGCCAGCGTTCGAGTTGGTCACGGAACTGTTCGGCGCGCAGCTTCACGAATTCCTGGTCAAAGGGGGTGTATTGGTACATGGCGGTTCAGTGCGAAAACCGGTGAAGCCCTGCCGGGCCGTGGGAAACCTGCGGCAGGCGGGCGCAAATGCAGGAAAGTCGCGTGAGCGCACGACGCCGCCGTGCGGCGGGTGTGGCAGGTGTGGCGAGGGCGCTCAATGCATGCATGCTGGGAAATGTAGGCCGGGACAGGCAGCAGGCAAACTATTGTTTTGTGCTTCCTTTATGCGAATAAGCTTATGCGCAAGCACTGGCGCGGCCTGGCGGCCGATTGGCCGCGGCTTTCGCGGCGCTTGCCGAAGCGCGCCGCAAACGCCCTGCTCAGGCGCCAAGCCGCTGGGTCGACAGCGCCTGGCCAAGGCGCTGGGTCGACAGCGCCTGGGCAAGCCTGGCATCGAGCGGCAGCGGCTCGTCATGCAGGCGCGCGGCCAGCAGCTCGGCGCACAGCACGGCCAGCGTGATGCCGCGCGCGCCCATGGCCGTGCAGGTCCACAGGCCCGGCTGCTGCACCGGGTCCACCGGGCCGACCAGCGGCAGGCGGTCCAGCGCCGCCAGGCGCACGCCGGCCCACAGATGCGGCGTGGCCGTGAACGCGCCAGCCAGCGCCGCTGCCTTCTTGGGCAGCAAGGCCTGCAGCCGCTGCGCGTTCGCCGCATGGGCTGCTGCCTGGTCCTCGGGCGATGGCGGCAGCGTATCGCTGTCGCGCTCGAAAGTCGAGCCCATGAACCAGCCCTGGCCTGCTGCCGGGTTGCCCAGCGGAATCTGCGGCACCAGGCTGCCCTTGCCGTTGACCGGGAAGGGCGGCAGCGCATCGGCAGCCAGGTCCTGGTGTTCGCCCCAGGAGACCTGGCCGCGCATGCGCTGCAGCGGCCAGCCGGCAGGCAGCAACTGGTCGCTGCCGTAGCCGCCGGCAATCACCACCAGCGGTGCCTGGCCCAGCACCTGGCCCTGTGCGTCGAGCAACTGCCAGTCGCTGCCTTCGCGGCGCAATTGCGCGACCTGGCGCCGGCCTTGCCACTGGATGCCGGGCTGGTCCAGCAGCGCGCGCACCAGCTGCGCCGGCCGTATCCAGCCGGCCTGCGCATGCCAGCAGGCGGCGTCGGTGTCCTGCAGGCCGGCAAGCGCGCGTTGCGCGCTGTCTGCGGGGCGGCTCCAGTCCTGCCCGGGGTGCGCCTGGGTGCCCGCCGTGGGATTGCTGCCTTCGAGCCGCCATTCGCGCGGCAGGCCTATCAGGGCGTCGCTGCTTTCCACGCGGTGTTCCAGCACGCCGCAATGCTGCCAGTCCTGTCCGGGTACCAGCAGGGCCATGGCCCGCTGCAGCGTGGCGCGCACGCCGCTGCGCGACAGGCGCGACAGCAGGCTGTCGTCGGGCGAGACATGGGGTGCAAACAGACCTGCAGGCAGGCCCGAGGCGCCGGCCGCGGGGTGATCGGCCTGGTCCAGCACTTCGACCCGCCAGCCGCGGCGCGCGAGCTCGAAGGCGACGGCTGCGCCGGCGATGCCGCCGCCAATGACAATGGCGCGGCGCGCATCGGCAGGCGGCAGTTGCGGCGCCTGGCTCCAGGCGTCGGCGCGTCGGCGCGGCTCCCAGCGCGGGTTGAACAGTGCCTGCAGGTTGTCGCGCTTCGGGGGGACGCCCGGCACTTTCTTCACTTCAAAGCCGTTTTCGGCCAGCGCATCGCGCACCGCACGCGCAATGGTCCAGCTCGCCAGGCGCGTGCCGCGGCGGCAGCAGCGCGCCACGGCCTTGAGCGTCTGCGCATCCCAGATCCCGGGGTTGCGCGCGGGGCTGAAGCCGTCGAGGTAGACCGAGTCGGCGGTCGGCATCTGCTGGCGCAGCTGGGCCTGGGCGTCGCCGATGTAAAGCGTCAACTGCACCTGGCCGTCCTCGAACGACAGCCGGTGCACGCCGGGCAGCAGGCCCCAGAACCGCGCCGCGAGCTGTTCTGCCAGCGGGCGCAGCGTGGGGTCCTGCGGCATGGCGCGGCGCATGTCGTTCTGCGTGACCGGCCAGGCCTCGATGGAGATGAAATGCAGCTGGCGCGGGCGCGCCGGGTCGGCTTTCCACGCGGCCCAGGTGACAAGAAAGTTAAGCCCGAAGCCAAAGCCGGTTTCGAGAATGCGCCATTGCGCGGCATCGGCCCAGGCGCCGGGCAGGCCGCAACCGGCAAAGAACACCTGGCGCGCCTGGTCCAGGCCGCCGTTTTCGCTGTGGTAGCGATCGGAAAAACGCGGGCTGTAAGGCGTGCCGTCGGGCAGCCAGTCAATTGCTTCGGACATAGGGAAAATTCAGGCCGCGGCGTTCATTCCCAGCGCTGCTGATAGGAAAACGTCGGCAGCCGCCATTTGAAGCGTATGGCCAGCAGGCGCAGCGCCAGGCCGCCCGCAAAGCAGACGGCGGTGCTGATGCCGGTGGACACCTCGAAGTGCTGCAGCAGCAGGAACAGCACGCAGACCGCGAGCGAGACGCTGGCATAGAGCTCGCGGCGGAACACCACCGGCACCTGGTTGCACAGCACATCGCGCAGTATGCCGCCGCTGATGCCGGTGAGCATGCCCGAGATGATGACCACCACCAGAGGATAGTTGAGCTTGAGCGCCACATTGCAGCCAATCAACGAGAACGCGATCAGTCCCATGGCGTCAAGCAGCAGGAACAGCTGCTTGAGGCGCAGCAGATGGCGCGCGATCAGCGTGGTCAGCAGGCCGGCGGAAATCACCAGGTAGACGTATTCGGGATGCTGGGTCCAGCCTATGGGGAAATGGCCCAGCACCATGTCGCGTATGGTGCCTCCGCCCAGGGCGGTGACAAAGGCAATCACCGCGACGCCAAAGATGTCCATGTTGCGCCGGCCCGCGGCAAGCGCGCCCGACATGGCTTCGGCGGTGATGGCCACGAGGTAGATCACCAGCATGGTGTCCATGGGGGAGGCCTGCGGCGGAAGGGTGCTGAGAGAGGAAAGGGCAGAGGACACGCAAAAAGTCTCGGTGGAAATCGGCCCGTCCCGCGACGCTGCCGATACGCCTCTCCCGCTGTCCTTTGTACCTGAGAGTTTGGGCGCTCCCAGCCGCTTGCGAGCCAGGGGCGCTTGCCCCTTCGGTGAGTCGGCGGCGCGGCAAGCCGCGCCCCGACTGCTCTCCAGTTGGCGAACGATTTCTGCGGTTCCGGGTGCCTGAGCGATTATGGGAGTTTGCGCCTTCGGCGAAGGCGCGCTGAACGCCTTGCTCTCCCGCAGAAAAACGCGATTATCCCGTCCTGACCAGGGGCCGTCAATGGATGCGGCCCGGGCAGTGCTTTACGCGTCTGTCGGGGGCACGTAGCCCACGGCTGCGTCTGCACCGCCGCCGAAGAAATGGTTTTCCATCTGGCGGGCCAGGTACTGGCGCGCGCGTGCATCGGCCAGGTTGAGGCGGTTTTCATTGACCAGCATGGTCTGGTGCTTGAGCCAGCCCGCCCAGGCTTCCTTGCTCACGCTTTCCCAGATGCGCTTGCCCAGCTCACCCGGATAGGGAGGGAAATCCAGGCCTTCGGCTTCCTTGTCGAGCTTGATGCAGTGAACGGTACGTGCCATGGGGAAGATCCTTGTGCTGACTTCAGATGTTTTGGATATAACGAACTGAAATCTTATTGGTTTAAGTTTTGATGGGTCGGTTTCAGAATGCGTTCAGCAGCGTCCAAGCGCTTACCGCAATCTTTTCGAGGCCCAAATGACAATTCGCCGTCACTTTATCAAGTTTCCAGCCCTGCTCGCGCTGACTGCCAGCGTTGCACTCACGGCGGGTCCGGCCATGGCCCAGTCCTTGACACTGCTCAATGTTTCCTACGATCCCACGCGCGAGCTGTATGTCGAGTACAACCAGGCATTTGCCAAGCACTGGCAGGCCAAGACCGGCCAGGCGGTGTCGGTCAAGCAGTCGCATGGCGGCTCGGGCAAGCAGGCGCGCTCCATCATTGACGGTATCGACGCCGATGTCGCCACGCTGGCGCTGGCCGGCGACATCGATGCCGTCGCCAAGAACGGCGGCCAGATCAATGCCGACTGGCAAAAGCGCCTGCCGCACAACTCTGCACCCTACAGCTCGACCATCGTTTTTCTGGTGAAGAAGGGCAACCCCAAGGGCATCAAGGACTGGGACGACCTGATCAAGCCCGGCGTGCAGGTGATCACGCCCAACCCCAAGACCTCGGGTGGCGCGCGCTGGAACTACCTGGCTGCCTGGGAATTCGCCAAGCGCAAGTACGGTGGCGATCCCAAGGCCAAGGAATTCGTCGGCAAGCTGTTCCAGAACGTTCCCGTGCTGGACACCGGCGCGCGCGGCTCGACCATGACTTTCGTGCAGCGCGGCGTCGGCGATGTGCTGCTGGCCTGGGAAAACGAGGCATTCCTGGCGCTCAAGGAGTTCGGTCGCGACAAGTTCGACATTGTCGTGCCCTCGATCTCCATCCTGGCCGAGCCTTCGGTGGCCGTGGTCGACAAGGTGGTCGACAAGCGCGGCACGCGCGCCGTTGCCGAGGAATACCTGAAGTTCTTGTATTCCGAGGAAGCGCAGGCCATTGCCGGGCGCAATTTCTACCGTCCGACTTCGGAAAAGGCCAAGGCCCAGTTTGCCAACACCTTTCCCAAGCTGACGCTGGTGAGCATTGACCAGGCCTTTGGTGGCTGGGCCAAGGCGGACAAGGACCACTTCGCCGACGGCGGCAGCTTCGACCAGATCTACACCCGCAAGTAAGCGCATACGGCGCCGATCCCCGATCGGCGCCGCAAGGAGAGCCCCATGAACACCTGCCTCAAGCCTGCCGCCCGCGGCCTGGCGCCATTGACGCCGACATTGCAGCTGCTTGCCGTCACGGCCGCCAGCTGGAACCTGATTGCGCCAGTGCGCTCGCGCCAGCGGGCGCGGCGCATTGCGCTGCGCAGCCTGGTGCGCACCAGCGTGGCGCGCGGCGGCTGCGGCGCGGCGGTGGGGGCGGCATGAGCATACGCGGCGTCCACCATCTGCAGCTGGCATTCCGTGCCGGCAATGCGCCGGCCATGCGGCATTTCTACCGCGACCTGCTGGGCCTGAGCGAGCTGCCGGGCGAGCAGGCCGAAGGCGCGGCCTTGCACTTCGCGGCTGGCAGCCAGCGCATCGATCTTGTCGGTGTGGCGCAATGGCAGCCATTGCCCGCGGTCTCGCACCTGGCATTCGAAGTGCAGGACTTGCCTGCGCTGCGCCAGCGCCTGCTGGCCGCGCAGCTGCCCCTGGTGGAAAACCAGGGCCTGGCGGGCTTCGCGCGCTTTTATCTCAAGGACCCAGCTGGCAATCAGCTTGAATTTCTTGAAGCCGAGCCCCCGCTCGACCCGCACCTCGTGCGCTGGAAAAGCGCGCTGGCGCTGGCTTGAGCCGGCACCGATTTCTTGTAACGATGCGCGCAGGCGGTGCGCATGCCGCAACCCGCGGTGGCAAACGCCCGAAAAATATAGGCTAGTGGCATGAATTTCCAGCAATTGCGTTCGGTGCGTGAAACCGTGCGCCGGGGCTTCAACCTCACCGAGGTCGCGCAGGCGCTCTATACCTCCCAGCCCGGCGTGAGCCGCCAGATCCGCGAACTTGAAGAAGAGCTTGGCGTGCAGATCTTCGTGCGCGCCGGCAAGCGCCTCACGGGCCTGACGCCGCCCGGCGAAAGCCTGCTGCCGATTGTCGAGAAGCTGCTGTTTGAAGCCGACAACCTGCGCCGCGCGGGCCTGGACTTCAGCACCAGCGACCAGGGCCGTCTGGCCATCGCGGCCACGCACTCCCAGGCGCGCTATGCGCTGCCGCAGGTGGTGCGCGATTTTCGCAACCGCTTTCCCCAGGTCGTGCTGCACCTGCACCAGGGATCGCCCCAGCAGGTGGCGCAGATGCTGCTCAGTGGCGAAGCCGACATTGGCGTGGCCACCGAAGCCTTGAGCACCCATGACGAACTCGTCACGCTGCCGTGCTACCGCTGGACGCACAGCATTGTCGTGCCGCCCGGCCACGCGCTGCTCGATATAGCTGGTCCGCTGACGCTGCAGCAACTGGTGCAGCACCCGATCATCACCTATGAGCAAGGCTATACCGGCCGCGCGCACATCGACGATGCCTTTGCGCGCGAAGGGCTGGCGCCCGACGTGGTGCTGTCGGCCATGGATGCCGACGTGATCAAGACCTATGTCGAGCTGGGCATGGGGGTGGGCATCGTCGCCTCGATTGCCGTCGATGCCGAGCGCGACCGCCATCTGCGCCTGCTTGACGCCGGCCATCTGTTTGAAGTCAACCTGACGCGCCTGGGCCTGCGCCGCGGCGCCTGGCTGCGCGGCTATGCCTTTCATTTCATTGAAAGCTTCGTGCCCACGCTCACGCGCGATGTGGTGGCGCAGGCGCTGGAAGTCACGCGCGGGCTGGACTGACGGCCGGCAAACATGGGGGAGAATCGCCCTGTTGCTTTCTGACGGAGCGCCGCAGCGCGCTCCGCTGCCGTCCATGCCCCGTTATTTTCTCTTTCACAAGCCCTACGGCGTGCTGTCGCAGTTCACGCCCGAGGACGGCGCGCGCTCGCTGGCCGAGTTCGGCCTGCCCAAGGGGGTTTACCCCGCGGGCCGGCTGGACAAGGACTCCGAGGGTCTGCTGCTGCTCACCGACGACGGTCCGTTGATCGAGCGGCTGCTCAATCCGCGCAATGAAAAGCCCAAGACCTACTGGGCGCTGGTCGAGCGCGTGCCGACCGAGGAAGCATTGCAGCGCATGCGCACCGGGCTGCGCATCGAGGACTACCAGACCAAGCCCTGCCGGGCCGTGCTGCTCGAGCCGCAGCCCGAGGTGCCGCCGCGCGAGCCGCCCGTGCGGCTGCGCAAGTCGGTGCAGGATGTGTGGCTTGAGGTCAGCCTTGTCGAAGGCAAGAATCGCCAGCTGCGCAAGATGACCGCGGCCATAGGCCATCCCACACTGCGCCTGGTGCGCCAGAGCATGGCGAATCTGCGCCTGGAGGGACTGGCGCCAGGCGCGTGGCGCGAGATAGGCCGAGCCGACATCCAGTTACAGGCGGCACAAACCGCCGCGCCGTATGCCTCTGCGGCCCCAGGCGGCCTGCAGCGTTGCCGAACACAGCAATAGCCGGGTAGCTTCGCTGGCTGCGCCGGGCCGTCCTATTCCCAGCGCGCAGCAGCATTCGATGGCTGTAGAGATTGCCTGCGGCGCCTTTGCCTTTTTTCGCCCATTTCATTATGTGACGGCGGCGGGGTAGTTGCTGTCAGCTGCCATTGTTCAGTTCAAGAGTGGATTGGCTTGCGCTCTGAATCAAGCATACTCACGAGGCATTAAACCCATGAGTTCCGGCTCGACTGCAAGAACCTGGCCATCTTGCAAGGCCATGGGAGGGTCGTCAGCCATCGGCGGAATATAGTTTGCTGCCCTGAGCGCGATATTGCTGAGGAAAATATCGAAAGCTTCGTCGTTATCCTCTTCGAGGAATGCTGTCCTGGTATTGGTGAATGCGTCTTTGAGCTCATGGCTTTTTCCATTGGCACTGCCCGCTTGAAAAAAAACCTTGTCTTCGCAGTTTTTCAGCAAGATTTCCAAGATATTTTTCGAATCGAATTCCCCTGCTATAACCAATGGGTTTTCTTTGCTGTTCTCTACGAAAATGCGTGCACCTTTGTCGAGCATGATTTGTAGCGCAGGCTGAAGCAAGGGTTTTATGTCTTGTGTGATGCTGAATTTTAGAGTGTCGAAAATAATTTTTTTGAAATTTTCAAATTTTCCAATGAGTGAGATGAAATCAGGGATGCTGCAATGTTCCAGCTCGAGGTTGGGGTGATTTATGTATTTTTCAACCGTGCTGATTATATTTTTGCAATGTTTCTCAACATAGGTGGCGCCATCGGACTTGTAGACTTCGAGCTCGTCGTCGTCTGTGTAAAAGAATTGATGGGAAAAGTATTTGAAAATGTTGTAATTTTTGCGATGACTATTGGTTGAAAGGTCTAAATCCTCACTATCCAAGAGTTTATTGATGATGGTAATAATATTGTTGCGCCCGCGTTTATCGCCATCCAGATTGCCAAATGCATACGATTCCATTGCGTATGATAAGACATTTAGTCCGTCAGAGGTCCAATCAATTCCTATATCTTTGTCGGATCTTACTAGCGCGCCAATTATATCTTCGTGTTTGCTCTGGATGAATATGTGCTCGAATAGAAGGGGCTTGCCGAATTCAGGGGCGACGATGGCGTCAGGGTGGTTTATATATGCGATCATAAAACTCTCTGAGATGGACCAGCGTGATCCGAAAAAATCTTGCAAATATCCCTCGTCAAAATTTTGGTGATTGACTATATCGACAACGAGATTGACCTTGGCTTGATCAAATTTCTCGTAATAAGAATCGTTGAGAAGAATTTCTTCTGCCATTTTGCTTTGTTTATCACGAAAATTTGGAACATTACGGTATTCCATTATTTCCAGGTCTTTGTGCTGCACAAGCGCGGAAACCATTTCATAATTCTTATTGCGCATTGCATAGCTCAATGCGGTCCCGCCTAATTCATTGAATTCTTCATTGATGGCGATCTCCAGGTTGCTCTCAGCCAGCAATTTTACTATCTCACATTGGTTTAATAGAACCGCTGCTGCAAGTGGCGTCAAGCCCTGAGCGTTATTTTCTAACAATCTGGGTGCAGATTCTGGTTTTGAAAGTAATTTCTCGACAGCCTCGATATTTTCCTCGGAAATTGGTTTGTGATAATCGAGAGAGGATGAGTATTTTTCTATTTTGTAATAATATGCTGATCTTTTTGGCATTATTTGCTTCTAAGTTTTTTAAATGAATGTAAATACTTGTAATTTTTAAATTTGCAAGCGGGCAGTGCAAGTGTTGATGAGCGCAAGACATATTCATGGCGCGAGTACTATGTAACATAACTTTTTGATAGGTTCCAGCTATTTTGCCTGTTCGTACTCTGGGGCCCTGCGCTGGGTGCTGGTTGAACGCGCGCCGAGCGAGGCGTCACTTGCCCCGTCTGCGTGCCTGGCTGCGCAAGTCGGTGCAGGATGTGTGGCTTGAGGTCAGCCTTGTCGAAGGCAAGAGCCGCCCGCTGCGCAAGACCGCGGCCATCGACCGCCCCAAGCTGCGCCTGGTGCGCCAAGGCGTGGCGAATCTGCGCCTGGAGGGGCTGGTGCCGGGCGAATGGCGTGAGAGTGGGCGAACTGATATCCCATGCTAGAAATGGCGGCGCCGAGGCTGCACGGTGCCGCGCGCCTGAGCTTCCAGGCGATGAGGCCGCACGGCGCATTGAGGACCAGCAGCGCAAGCCTTCCAGGGTCAAGCTCAAGGGGTGGGCTCCCGCGGGGCAGGGTGATGCCGAGCCTCGGGCCCAGGCGCTGGTTGGCTTAGGCCGTGTTTGTGAGCCGCGCGCGAGCCATAAAAAGAGGGTAAGTTGGGTGTAATTAAGTGCTGCCCAAGAGAGGCCGTTGTTGCTTCAATGTGGCGCAAACGCCTGCCCCGACTCGAAAACAAGGAACTATTTTTTTATAAGGTTACCTACAAAAGAATTAAACAGCACTTTCCTCTAAGGGCTTTATGAACGCGCATATCAATTATTTGCTGGCGGATTTTGGCAATGCACTGGGCCTTGAAGGTCTGTCACTTGATGAAAGCGGCCACTGCTGCTTGAGTTTTGACGACATTGCGGTGAGTATTGAATCTGTAGGTGACAGTTCATTGGTGCTGCTCTACAGCGGTCTGGGTATATTGCCTGAAGATGCGGGACGCGAGGTTTATATCCGTTTGCTCGAAGCCAATTACTTTTTCCATGGAACGGCTGGGGCCACCATAGGGCTGGATGCTTCCAGCCGCGAAGCAGCCATCACCCGGGTGCTTGATGCTGCCGGCATGAAGGTGCTGGACTGGGAGGCGGCCCTCAAGGGATTTATTGATGCCGCTGAAAACTGCAAGGCCCTGCTGCAGGCTCGCGCAGATAATGCCCCGTCCAGTCCGGACCGTGATCTTTCGCCAACTAACCGTAATCATTTTATTCGAGGCTAAGGAGAGCGTAATCTCGAATATTCCATCGGTGTAATTTTCTGGCCGGCTTCTGTAAAGCTGTCCCACAAGAGTAAAATTCAGGCTCTGGGTAATAAGTTAAATATTTAATGTATTATTATTTTACAAGGATAGGCTGTGAATACTATCGGCGTGTCAAATCATTCGGCAAGGGGTGCTGCATTAGATGTTGTTGAGAAATTTACGAATGCCGCTTTTTTAAATAAGGATGGGGCAATTGTAGAAAATTCTGGTGAGGTCAAGAAGACTGCAGCCTCTCTGGGTTTTTTTGGTCGAATTGTTAATAAAATTACTGGTGGGTACGCAAGTGAGAACATTGCTACCAAAAATAGGTTCATGGAAAACATGATCAAAGCCTACGGCGATAAGATCGCCAATCAAGCAATGTTGGAGGTCAGTGATTTTAGTTTGAAGAGCGGAAAGCCATTGATGAGTCGTCAGGTAATGGATGTGGGTAAACGTGCAGAGGAACTAAAAAATAAGGATGCTCTGGAAACTCGTAAGGCGCAGGAGCATCATGATAGGCAGGGCAGCCTTGATAAACTTATGGCGAAAAGAAATGAAGTCAAGAACTTGGCAATGAATGCCAACTCATTGCTTACCCAGCAAAAACACAGGGGTGGCTCCTTGGTAGATATTTCGGATGAAAATCGAATTTTGGCGATAGATGGGGTCATAAAATATGAAGCAGCACTTGCTGGTTTTATGAAAATGGAAGGTGAATTTATAGCTAAATACAATGAAGAATCTTTATTGAAACCTATATTGATACAAAAAGGCGATCCGGCTTATAAATATGTGGCAGATGGCAAGGGTGGAAGGGTTGAAGAAAGGCGGTATCTTATATATGAGGCTTTGGTCAGTAAAGATGATATTCGGCAAAAGATAGATGTGTTAAAGAGAAAGATAAATGAGTCAGCGATAAAAGAGCTGGGCGATGAACGTAAGCTTAAAAAATTGGAAAATTCTTATAATTCAGCTAGTGAGGGCGTTGAATATTATGAAAAATATTTGCGTGAAATTTCCGGCTGAAGTTTTCCATAAAATCGGCCAATTCAACGCTGGAGTCCAAACCTGAGCTGGCATAAGTTCAGCCGATGTCGCCGCAGCCCAGAACCTATCGCCTACGCCAAGCTGAAGACCGTGTGGCCCTTGCCATTCTCAGGCAGCAGCACTGCGTGAGATTGCCGGCGTTTTCGGTCACTCGGCCTGCACCATCAGCCGTGAACTGCGCCGCAACGCTGCAATGGTTCGGTACAGTAGCGCGTTGGCCCAGCAAAGCTGCCAGCAGCGCCGCAGACAGCGCCGCCCGGTGCGTAAACAGTATTCCGACGCCATCTTGTTGGACGTCGTCGTGCAGCACTTGCTGCGACAGCGCTGGCCGCCAGAGCAGATTGCCCTGACACTGGCGCGTATTTACCCCGAGGGCCAGAGCTTCGCGTGCCGCACCAATGACTCTGCCTCGTTTCCAACATGGCCATGCTGGTGGCAAACGATTGCGGGCCGGATTGCGGGCCGGATTGCGGGCCGGTTTGGCAGCCCAGCCCATCGAGGAAATTGGTTTTTGCAAGCGGACCAGCCCCGCAGGACCCGGCCGTCGCGGCCCAGCCCGATGCCGTCGTCAAAAGACTCCGAACCTCTGTGGATGAGGGCGTGGAAATCCCGCAGGCCTCAGAAGCGAGAACCCGACAACCGCGACGCGAAAAGATGATCCCGAGTACAGGGACGTGCAGTTGCCTGCTCCCTGAATCTGACTGTCCTTGAGGACGACCAACGATCCGTTCAAGATCGGCGTGCTGGACGCTCCTGGCCCTGGCAACCGCTAGTGCTTACTGCGCGCCCGAAATCTGGGCCATGAAGGTCGGTCCGGTCTCGCCGTCGCGCCAGCCGGGGTAGGTTTCCATGACTTCGGCAAACAGCGCCGAGTCGATCCAGCGCTGCAGCCAGGCCTGGAGCGCGGGCCAGGGCTGCTCGATCCATTGGGCCTCGTCGATGCGCGCGAACTGGCGCACGAAGGGGCGCAGCGCCATGTCGGCAAGGCTGGGGTGCTGGCCGAACAGATAGCCGCTGTCGGCAAGTTGCTGGTCGAGCGCGGCCAGCCAGGTCAGGGCGTCGGTCTGGGCATCGTTGACTTCGGCGGCGCTGTAGCGCTCGGGGTACTTGCAGCGGTCGAGCGCGGGCTTGAACCGGGTATCCAGATCATTGATCAACTCCAGCATGTCGGCTTCGCCGCCTTCGGTGGGCGCGAGCCAGCCGTCGGGGTCGTTCTGGCGCAGCGCCCAGAGCATGATTTCCAGGCTTTGCTCGAGCACGCCGTCCGTGGTCACCAATACCGGCACCGTGCCCTTGGGCGAGGCCCGCAGCAGCGCCTCGGGCTTGGCGCGCAGATTGACTTCGCGCAGCTCGCAGGCAATGCCCGCATGGGCCAGCGCCAGGCGGGCGCGAATGGCATAGGGGCAGCGGCGAAAGGAGTAGAGAACGGGCAGGGGCATGGACGGTGGAAGAATCTAAAGGCCGCCGATGATAGCGCTCTCTTCATTGGCGATTGTTGTGGAGGTTACACCCTTCGACAAGCTCAGGGTGAACGGTTTGTTTGCGTTCGGGCTGAGCTTGCCTAAGCCTGCTGCTACAGGCAAAAGCTGTGGCGTGGGCCGCCACCAGAGTCGTCAGAGCTTTTTCACCAGCACCTGGCTCTTGCGATCCCAGTTGTACTTGGCCTTGCGCGCTTCTGGCAGCCAGTTCGGGTCCACGGGCTGGAAGCCGCGCTTGATGAACCAGTGCATGGTGCGCGTGGTCAGCACGAACAGGCTTTCCAGGCCCTGGTTGCGCGCGCGCTGCTCTATGCGCTTGAGCAGCTTTTCGCCGTCGCCCGTGCCCTGGCTCTTGGGCGAGACCGTGACGGCCGCCATTTCGGCGGTCTTTTCCTTGGGGTAGGGGTAGAGCGCGGCGCAGCCGAAGATCACGCCGTCGTGCTCGATCAGCGTGTAGTTGGTGATGTCGCGCTCGATCTCGGTGCGGCTGCGCTTGACCAGCGTGCCGTCGTTCTCGAACGGCTCAATGAGCTGCACGATGCCCGCGACATCGTCGGCCGTGGCTTCGCGCAGTTCCTCGAGCTTCTCGTCGATGACCATGGTGCCGATGCCGTCATGCACATAGATTTCCAGCAGCAGCGCGCCGTCGACCGCAAACGGCAGGATATGGCTGCGCTCGACACCGGCCTTGCAGGCCTTGACGCAGTGCTGCAGGTAGAACGCGGTATCGGTGGGCTGCTGGGGCGCGGGCAGCTGGGCCAGCAATGCCTGGGCGGTGGCCAGCGGCAGCTCGGTGTCTATGGGGTTGTCCTCGCCCGCGGGCTCGAGCGGGTGCTGGTGGATGCCGGGCACCTCGGTCAGGAAGATCAGCTTGTCGGCCTTGAGCTCTATGGCCACGCTGGTCGCGACTTCTTCCATGTTCAGGTTGAAGGCTTCGCCGGTGGGCGAGAAGCCAAAGGGCGACAGCAGCACCATGGCGTCCATGTCCAGCGTCTGGCGTATCGCGTTCACGTCGACCTTGCGCACCAGGCCCGAATGCTTGAAATCGACGCCGTCGACAATGCCCACGGGACGCGCGGTGACGAAATTGCCCGACAGCACGCGCACCGTTGCGCCGGCCATCGGCGTGTTGGGCAGGCCCTGGCTGAACGCGGCCTCGATTTCATAGCGCAGCTGGCCGGCTGCCTCCTGCGCACAGTCGAGCGCCACGGAGTCGGTGATGCGAATGCCGTGCGAATACTGCGGGGCATGGCCCTTGGCCTGGAGCTGCTCGTTGACCTGGGGGCGAAAGCCATGGACCAGCACGATGCGCACGCCCATGGCCTGGATCATTGCCAGATCCTGGGCAATGCTGGTCAGTTTGCCGGCCGCAATGGCCTCGCCGGTGATGCCGACCACAAAGGTCTGGTTGCGGAACTTGTGGATATACGGCGCAACCGAACGGAACCAGGGGACAAAGGTGAAGTTGAAGACGGTGGACATGGGCGGGGGCGGGCGTGGAAAGGCAAGGCCTTGGGCGGCAAATGTCGCATCATAAGCACGCAGCGCCCGCCTGCGAGGCGCAGGGCGAAGAAGTTGTCGGCGCGCATCAGTTGCCGCCAGAGTCCTGCGCCGGCCGGGAATAAATCAGGCAGCGCAAGCGCCGCGGGCCCGGGCTGCGGATAATGGCGGGCTATGCCTTTTTCCGATCCGCAGACCGCTGCCGCGCCGCGCGCGTACACCCTTGATTTTCCTGCCTCCTTGCCCGTGTCCACGCGGCGCGAGGAGATCATGCGCGCCATGGAGCAGCACCAGGTGATCATTGTCTGCGGCGAGACCGGCTCGGGCAAGACCACGCAGCTGCCGAAGATCGCGCTGGCGCTGGGCCGGGGCAAGTGCAATGCGCCGGCCGGCACCCAGGGCAAGCTGATCGGCCACACCCAGCCGCGGCGCATTGCCGCCAGCTCGGTGGCCAAGCGCATTGCCGAGGAACTCAAGACGCCGCTGGGCGGCGTGGTGGGCTACAAGGTACGTTTCCAGGACCGTCTGTCCAAGGACACCACGGTCAAGCTGATGACCGACGGCATCTTGCTGGCCGAAACCCAGACCGATCCGCTGCTCAAGGCCTACGACACGCTGATCATCGACGAGGCGCACGAACGCAGCCTCAACATCGACTTCCTGCTGGGCTATCTGCGCCAGATCCTGCCCAAGCGTCCCGATCTCAAGGTGGTCGTGACTTCGGCCACCATCGACGCCGACCGCTTTGCGCGCCATTTCGCATCCAGCACGGGACCGGCGCCGGTGATCATGGTCTCGGGCCGCACCTTCCCGGTCGAGCAGCGCTACCGGCCCTTCGAGGAAAGCCGCGACTACGGCCTCAACGAAGCGATTGCCGACGGCGTCGACGAGCTGTGGGCCGGCGGGCGCGGCGGCGACATCCTGGTGTTCCTGCCGGGTGAACGCGAGATTCGCGAAGCCGCCGACCATCTGCGCAAGCATCTGCAGCACCAGAGCGTGCTGCGCGGCGCCGAAGTGCTGCCGCTGTTCTCGCGGCTGTCGCAGGCCGAGCAGGACCGCATCTTCGAGGGCCACACGGGCCGGCGCATCGTGCTTGCAACCAATGTTGCCGAGACTTCGCTTACCGTGCCGGGAATCCGCTATGTGATTGACGCGGGCACGGCGCGCGTCAAGCGCTACAGTTTCCGCAGCAAGGTCGAGCAGCTGCTGGTCGAGCCCATCAGCCAGGCCGCGGCCAACCAGCGCGCGGGCCGTTGCGGCCGTGTGGCCGACGGCATCTGCATACGCCTGTACGACGACGCCGATTTCCTTGCCCGCCCGGCGTTCACCGACCCCGAAATCCTGCGCAGCTCGCTGGCCGGCGTGATCTTGCGCATGAAGTCGCTGGGTCTGGGCGATGTGGTGAACTTCCCTTTCCTTGAAGCGCCTTCGGGCCGGGCGATTGCCGACGGCTACCAGCTGCTGGCCGAACTCGGCGCGGTCACGGACCATGGCGACATCACGCCCATGGGCCAGGAGCTGTCGCGCCTGCCGCTGGACCCGCGCGTGGGCCGCATGATTCTCGAAGCGCGCGCGCGCGGCGCCGTCGCCGAAGTGCTGGTGATTGCCTCGGCGCTGTCGGTGCAGGACGTGCGCGACCGTCCCATCGACGCGCAGCAGCAGGCCGACCAGCAGCACGCCAAGTTCGACGACGAGAAAAGCGAATTTTCAGGCTACCTCAGGCTGTGGAAATGGCTGCAGGATGCGCGTGGCGGCAAGGTCGTGGCGCAAAGCCGGCGCGAGATGGCCAGCCAGGCCGCGCCCGCGCCCAAGGTCTCGGCGCGCAGCGCGGCTTTCCTGCCCGTGGCCCAGCGCAGCACGGGCGCGCAGTTGCCCGCCGGCGCGCCCGGCGCTGCGGCCCCGGCCTGGAAACCCGATGCCGGCGTGCCCGTGCCGGCCGACGACGCGACGCACAAGATCAGCAACCGCCAGTGGGAGCAGCTGCTGCGCCAGAACTTCATCAACATCCGCCGCGTGCGCGAGTGGCGCGACATCTACTCGCAGCTGCTCACGGTGGTGAAGGAGCAGCGCTGGCAGATCAACACCCAGCCCGCGGGCTACGAGGCGCTGCACCTGTCCATGCTCTCGGGCCTGCTGGGCAACCTGGGCTACAAGGGCGATGAAAGCGACAGCTACCTGGGCGCGCGCGGCATACGCTTTCACCCGCACCCGGGCGCGCACCTGTCGAAAAAGCCCGGCCGGTGGATCGTTGCCGCCGAGCTCGTGGAGACCTCGCGGCTGTATGGCCGCGGCATTGCGGCCGTGGAGCCGGTGTGGCTCGAGGAAGTCGGCGCCCATCTGCTCAAGAAGCAGCTGCTCGATCCGCACTGGGAAAAGAAGAGCGCCGACGTGGTCGCGCTCGAGCGCGCGACGCTGTATGGCCTGGTGGTCTACAACGGCCGTCGCACCAGCTTCGGCAAGGTCGATCCGCAGTCTGCGCGCGAGCTGTTCATCCGCCAGGCCTTGGTTGACGGTGGCTGGGACACGCGCCTGCCATTCCTGCAGGCCAACCGCAAGCTGGTCGCCAAGATCGAGGAGATGGAGCACAAGTCGCGCCGTCAGGACGTGCTGGTCGACGACGAGCTGATCTACGCGTTCTACGATCAGCAGCTGCCCCAGGATGTGTTCAGCGGCGCCACCTTCGAGCGCTGGTTCCAGCATGCGAGCCGCGAGAACAGCGACTTGCTGCGCCTGACGCGCGACGAACTCATGCGCCACGAGGCCGCGGGCATCACCACCCAGGCCTTTCCCAAGGTCATCAAGCTCGGCGGCGTCGATTGCGCGGCCCAGTACCTGCATTCGCCGGGCGATGCGCGCGACGGCGTCACCGTCACGGTGCCGCTGTTCGTGCTCAACCAGGTCAGCGAGGAGCGTGCCGAATGGCTGGTGCCGGGCATGCTCAAGGACAAGATCCAGGCCCTGCTCAAGAGCCTGCCCCAGCGCCCGCGCAGCCGCTTCGTGCCGCTGCCCGAAAACGCGCAGCGCCTGGCCACGCTGCTGTGCGCGCCCGAACGCTTCGTGCAAGGCGGGCTGATCGACGCGCTGCTCAAGCAGGCGCGCGACGAGACCTCGCTGGACATCAAGCGCGCCGACTTCAAGCTTGACATGCTGAGCCCGCACCTGTTCATGAACTTCCGCGTGACCGACGAGCATGGCCGCCAACTGGGCCAGGGCCGCAACCTGGGCGCGCTCAAGGCCCAGCTGGGCGCCAAGGCGCGCGGCGCTTTCCAGGCGCTGGCCGGAATGAAGCTGGCCAACGTGCTTGAAGACGGCGCGCCCGTGGCCGCGCCGGCGGCGGCCAAGCCGGCGGGCAAGGCCCAGGCCGCGGCGACCACGGCCCAGTCCAAGGCGCAGCCCGCGGCCAAGCCGGCAAGCGATGCCCCCGCGGCCGGCCAGCGCTACACCCAGTGGAGCTTTGGCACGCTGCCCGAACTGATGGAAATCCGCCAAGGCGCGCAGTCGCTGGTGGGTTTTCCGGCGCTGATCGATCACGGCGACGCCGTGGGCATTGAAGTCTTCGACGAGCCCGAAGTCGCGGCCGCCAGGCACCGTGCGGGCCTGCGCCGGCTGTTCGCGCTGCAGATCAAGGACGCGCTCAAGTACCTTGAGAAGAACATTCCCGATCTGCAGAAAATGGCCGTGGCCTTCATGCCGCTGGGCACGCAGGAGGAATTGCGCCAGCAGATCATCGATGTCGCACTGGACCGGGCTTTCGTGCTTGATCCGCTGCCGACCAACGCGGCCGAATTCACCCAGCGCGTGCAGGATGGGCGCGGGCGGCTGACGCTGATTGCCAACGAAGTCGCGCGCCTGGCAGGCGCCATCCTGGTCGAGTACACGGCCGCGGCGCGCAAGATCAAGGACACGAAAAACGCGCCCGAGGCCACGGCCGACGCGCTGCAGCAGCTGCAAAAGCTCATGCCCAAGCAGTTCATCGCGGCCGCGCCCTGGGCGCAGCTGGCGCATTTTCCGCGCTATCTCAAGGCAATCACGCTGCGCCTGGACAAGTGGCGGGCCGACCCCGCGCGCGACGCCGCACGCCTGGCCGACCTGCGCCCGCACGAGCAGCGCTACTGGCGCCTGGTCGTCGAGCGCAAGGGCCAGGTCGATGCGCGCATGCAGGAATACCGCTGGATGCTCGAAGAACTGCGCGTGGGCTTTTTCGCCCAGGAACTGCGCACGCCGTATCCGGTGAGCGTCAAGCGCCTGGACAAGCTCTGGGCGCAGATGCAGCGCTGAAGCTCATGGCGCCCTGGTTCTGGAGCCGCCCGCTGCTGCCGCCCGAGCGCGCTTTCGTTCGCCAGCATTTCGGTGCCGCGCTGGATGCGCAGCTGCCCGGGCTGCGCATCTATCTGCGCCGCGTGGGCGACACGCGGCGCGCGCTGTCGCTCAACGGCGGGCGCATTTCCATGCCGCGCATCTGCTTTGTGGCCGGGGATCCACGCCAGCCGCTGCGCCTGACGCATGCGCAGATTGCGGGCATTTTTGCGCATGAGCTGCTGCACCAGTGGCAGCGCGTGCAAGGCCAGGCCGTGACGCGCCAGGCGTTGTGGCTGCAGCTGCGCCATCTGTGCGGTGGCCGCTGCCCCTATGCCTATGCGCGCTGCAGCGACGCCCAGCTCATGCACGAGACTTTTCTTCAGTCCCAGGTCGAGCAGCAGGGCCAGATATGGGAGGACCATGTGCGCGCCTGCATTGCCGGCGCGACCGCGGCGGAATTTGCGCGCATTGCGGCCCATGTGCGCGGTGACCAGCCAGAAGACGGCGAGCGCAGCGCCTAGGCTGGCCGATTGGCGCCGGTGAATCTTCGGCGGCTTTCTTGCCGCGGCATGGTCGCGCAGGTGACCCATACCTAGGTCTTGTTCCTAGTGCCAGCGCGGCCACGCTGGCCTAGTCTGGCTGTTGATTTCATAGCGAGCAACATCCATGCGCCCTCATCACGCTTTCTGGCCCAACCGGCTGCCCCATTCGATCACCGTCCCGGCCACGTCGGTCTGGGACAACCTGTCCGTCAGCGCCCGGCGCTATCCCGACAAATCGGCGCTGGTGTTTTTCGGCCGTCATCTGAGCTATGGCGAGCTGGCCGCGGGCGTGGAGCGCATGGCGGCCTATCTGCAGCGCCTGGGCGTGGGCGCCGGTGACCGCGTGATCGTGCTGATGCAGAACTCGCCGCAGCTGGTGATGGCGCATTACGCGATCATGCGCGCCAACGCCGTGGTGGTGCCGGTCAACCCGATGAATCGCGCCGAGGAACTGCAGCACTACATCACCGATCCCGATGCCAGGGTGGGCTTGACCAGCGGCGATCTGGCCGGCGAGCTGGCCAAGGCCAGCAATGCCTTGCCCGCGGGCAGCGGCCTGCAGCATCTGCTGGTCACGCAGTTCAGCGATGCCTTTGATGTCGACGTGCAAGGCGCCGATGCGCCGCCCGAACAATGGCGCGAATGGCTGGGCACGCGCCATCCCTTGCCCGAACTGGCCGGCGGTCAGGTCCATGCCTGGAATGCGGCACTGGACTGCAGCGACACACCTTCGGCCCACACCGCGGGCGCCGACGACCTGTGCGTGCTGCCGTACACCAGCGGCACCACGGGCCTGCCCAAGGGCTGCATGCACACCCACCGCTCCATCATGCACAACGCCGTGGCCTCGGGCTTCTGGAGCAATGCGACCAGCGAGCAGGTGGTGCTGGGCGTGGTGCCCATGTTCCACATCACCGGCCTGGTGTCGATGCTGCACACCTGCATACAGCTTGGCGCGACGCTGGTCATCATGCCGCGCTGGGACCGCGAGCTTGCGGGCCGGCTGATTTCGCGCCACCAGGTCACGAGCTGGACCAATATCCCCACCATGGTCATCGACCTGATGGCCAGCCCCAACTTCGACCAGTACGACCTCACCAGCCTGCGCCACATCGGCGGCGGCGGCGCGGCCATGCCCCAGGCCGTGGCCCAGCGCCTGCTCGACCAGTTCGGCCTGCGCTATATCGAAGGCTATGGCCTGACCGAAACCGCCGCGCCTTCGCACAGCAATCCGCCCGACCGGCCCAAGCAGCAATGCCTGGGCATCCCGTTCATGAGCACCGACGCGCGCGTGATCGATCCCGATACGCTGCAGGAAGTGCCCCAGGGCGAGCAGGGCGAGATCGTGATCCACGGCCCCGAAGTGTTTGCCGGCTACTGGAAATGCCCCGAAGCCACGGCCGCGGCCTTCATCGAGATCGATGGCAAGCGCTTTTTCCGCTCGGGCGATCTGGGTCGCATTGACGAGGAGGGCTACTTCTTCATTACCGACCGCCTCAAGCGCATGATCAATGCCAGCGGTTTCAAGGTCTGGCCGGCCGAAGTCGAGGCGCTGATGTTCAAGCACCCGGCAGTGCAGGAAGCCTGCGTGATCTCGGCGCGCGACAGCTACCGCGGCGAGACCGTCAAGGCCGTGGTGGTGCTGCGCGCCACGCACAAGGACCAGGTCAGCGAACAGGAAATTCTCGACTGGTGCCGCGAACACATGGCCAGCTACAAGGCGCCGCGCCAGCTGGTGTTTGTCGACGCGCTGCCCAAGAGCGGCAGCGGCAAGGTGATGTGGCGCGTGCTGCAAGAACGCGAAGCTGCGGCATGAGAACGCCGGCTCCGATTCGATCAATTCTGTATTTTTAGGCGGTACGCATGACTTCGCACTCTCGAGATTTCGCCATGAATGTTTCTGCCCTGAATCGCCGCCGGCTGCTGCAAGGCGCAGCCGCCTGGACCGGTGCCGGCGTGCTGGGCACGGCCCAGGCCCAGGGCAGCAAGGCCGCCTGGCCGTCCAAGCCGATACGCATCATCGTGCCCTACAACGCCGGCGGCAGCACCGATGTCGTCGCGCGCACGCTGGCCGATGGCATGAGCAAGCGTCTGGGCAAGCCGGTGCTGGTCGACAACCGCGGCGGTGCATCGGGCATTCTTGGCACCGACGCCGTGGCGCGCGCGCCCGCCGACGGCCATACGCTGCTGGTGTCGCTGTCGACCTCGATGATGGTCAACCAGTTTCTCTACTCCAAGCTGCCCTACAACCCCGAGAAGGACCTGGAGCTGATCACCCAGATTGCCACCGCGCCCATCGTGCTGGTCGTTCACCCCTCGGTGCCGGCCAACAACATGCAGGAGCTGCTGGAGTACGTCAAGGCCAGCAAGGGCAAGCTGTCGTATGGCTCCTGGGGTCAGGGTTCGCAGGCGCATCTGGTCGGTGCCTATCTGAGCAAGACGACGGACGCCGACATGACCCATGTCGCCTACAAGGGCGAGGCACCGATGCTGCAGGACCTGCTGGGCGGACAGCTGCAGATGTGCTTTGCCGGCGTCGCCGGGGCCAAGCCCTTTGTCGACGCGGGACGGCTCAAGGCCATTGGCCTGGTGGGCCGCGAGCGCGCGCCCACCTTGCCCAAGGTCGCGACCCTGCATGAGCAGGGGCTGACCGACGCCGCCTATTCGGTGGTCGGCTGGATAGGCATGGGCGCGCCCGCGGGCGTTCCCGCGGAAGTCGTTGCCCAGCTCTCCAGCCTGGTCAAGGAACTGGCGCAGGACCCCAAGGTGCAGGAGCAGCTGGTCAACACCGGCGGGCTGGCGGTGATGGGCACTCCGCAGGCGTTTCGCGCCGCCTACCAGCGCGACGCACCGGCCTGGAAGGCGCTGGTGGCGGCGGCAAATGTGAAGCTGGATTGATTCAGCGTCAGCTCGCGTCGGACAGCGGCTGGCCCGACCAGCCGCCGCCCAGCGCCTTGAACAGCTGAACCAGCGCCAGCTGGCGCTGGGTGCCGACTTCGATGGCGCTCAACTGGTGGCCGAATGCGCTGCGCTGGGCCTCGAGATAGCGCAGATGGCTGTCGACCCCCGCGCGGTAGCGCGCTTCGGACAGGCGCAAGGCCTCTTCGCTGCTGCGCGCCAGCGCCAGGCGCGAGAGCTCCTCGCGGCGCAGCGTGTCGGTCGCGGCCAGCGCGTCCGAGACTTCGCGGAACGCGGTCTGTATCGCGCCTTCGTACTTTGCCACCGCGATGTTCTTGCGCACCTGGGCCAGGTCCAGGTTGGCGCGGTTGCGCCCGCCGTCGAAGAGGGGCAGCACCAGCTGCGGCGCAAACGACCACGCACGCGATCCAGGATCGAACAGCCCCGACAGCTCGGCGCTGGACGATCCGAACATTCCGGTCAACGCAATGCGCGGAAAGAACGCCGCGCGCGCGGCGCCTATGTCGGCATTGCGCGCGCGCAGTTCGTGCTCGGCCGCGAGAATGTCGGGTCGGCGTTCGAGCAGCGCGGACGGCGCCGCCACGGCGATGTCCTGCACGAGCACGGTGCTCTGCGCGCGCGGCGCGGGCAAGGCCGCGTCGGCGCTGCCCACCAGCAGCCGCAGCGCATTGTCGGCCTGGCGCGATTCGCGCTCCATGCGCTCGAGTTCCGCCCGGGCCTGGGCCTGCAGCCCCAGCGCCTCCTGGTAGTCGAGCGCCGAGGCCGCTCCGGCCTGGCGCCGCTGCGCGACCAGCTGCAGCGAAGCCTGGCGTGAATCCAGCGTCTTTTGCGTCCATGCGAGCCGGCGCTGGGCACCGTCGCGCGAGACATGGGCCTGTATCACTTCGCCGACCAGGCTGATGCGCGCGGCCTGGGCGCTGTGCTCCACGGCAAGATACTGCTGCAGCGCGGCGTCCGAAAGACTGCGCACCCGGCCGAACAGGTCGAGCTCGAACGCGGTCATTCCCAGGCCGACCTGGTAAGTCGCCTGCGTGCCGGCGACGCCCGCGGCCGAGACATCGGCCGGCGTACGCTGGCGCGTGCCGTCGGCCTGCAGCCCCAGGCCGGGCAGGCGGTCGGCGCGCTGCACGCGGTACTGCGCGCGCGCGACGTCGATGTTGAGCAGCGTCTGGCGCAGGTCGCGGTTGTGGGCCAGCGCCAGCGCAATGGTCTGGCGCAGGCTTTCGTCGGTGACAAACGTTTCCCAGTCGAGCACCGTGGGCGCCGATGGCGTATTTGCGTCGCCGGGCTGTGCCCAGCTGGTGGCAATCGGCGCGCCCGGGCGCTCATGGACGGGAGCCATGGAGCAGCCCGCGATGAACAGCGCCGCGGCCAGGGCGACTGGCGTTGCAGGAGGGGTCTTGAAGTACTGTTTCACGATATCACTCCGCTGCCGAGTTGGCCTGTGTGTGGGCCTGGGCCTCTGCGTGGGCCTGCGCGTCGGCTGCCGGTTTCCTGCGTGCCACCAGCGACAGCACCCAGACAAAGAAGATGGGAACAAAGACCACCCCCAGCAGCGTGGCGCTGAGCATGCCGCCGATGACGCCCGTGCCTATCGAGCGCTGGCTCGCCGCGCCCGCGCCCGAGGCGATGACCAGCGGCACCACGCCCAGGATGAAGGCCAGCGAAGTCATGACGATGGGCCGAAAGCGCAGCTTCGCGGCGCGCAGCGCGGCGTCGACCACTGAGTGGCCTTGCGCCATCAAGTCCTTGGCGAACTCGATGATCAGGATCGCGTTCTTCGCCGCCAGCCCGATCACGGTGATCAGCCCGACCTTGAAGTACACGTCGTTGGACATTCCCAGAATGCTCACCGCCAGCACCGAGCCCAGCGCGCCAATGGGCACGATCAGCATCACCGAGACGGGAATGGCCCAGCTCTCGTAGAGCGCCACCAGCAGCAGGAACACCACCAAAATGGCCAGCGTGAACAGGAAGGGCGCCTGCGCTCCCGCGAGCTTTTCCTGGTACGACAGGCCGGTCCATTCGTAGCCAATGCCCGCGGGCAGCTCGCCTATCATGCGTTCGAGCTCGGCCATGGCCTGGCCCGTGCTGCTGCCCGGCGCCGCGTCGCCGCTGATCTTGATCGCGGGATAGCCGTTGTAGCGCGAGATCTGCACCGCGCCGCTTTCCCAGGCCGTGGTCACGAACGACTTGAGCGGAACCAGCCGGCCGTCGCGGTTGGCGACGCTGAGATCGAGCACTTTCTCGGGCGTCATGCGGTCCTTCACGTCGGCCTGGACGACCACGCGTTGCAGCCGCCCCGCATTGGCGAAGTCGTTGACGGTGGCCGAGCCATAGGCCGTGGAGATCGCCGAGCGCACGGCATCGAAGCCCACGCCCAGCGCCTGGGCCTTGTCGCGGTCCACATCGAGGCGCAGCTGGGGCGCGTCCTGCAGGCCTTCCATCATCGCGTAGGCGATCACGGGCGAGGTGTTGGCCTGCTGCAGCAGCTGGTCGCGCGCGGCGTTGAGCGCCTCGCGGCCCAGGCCGCCGCGGTCCTGCAGGCGCACAGAGAAGCCGCCCGAATTGCCCAGGCCTTCGATGGGCGGCGGCGACACCGCCATCACGGCGCCGTCGGGCACGCTGGCAAAGCGTTCGTTCAAGGCCGCGACTTCATCCATGGCCGACTGGCCCGCGCCGCGTTGCGACCAGTCCTTGAGCGTGGGAAACGCGATGGCCGCGTTCTGGCCCGTGCCCGAGAAGCTGAAGCCCAGCACCGAGAACGCCGAATCCACGCCTTCGCGCGACAGCAGGTACTTCTCGACATCGTCGACCAACGCCTGGGTGCGACCATGGGTCGCGCCCGGCGGCAACTGCATGTCGATGATCAGCGTGCCCTGGTCTTCGACCGGCACGAACGATTCGGGCAGGCGCACGTACAGCACGCCCAGCACGGCGACGATGGCCACATAGACGACCATGTAGCGCCCGGCGCGGCGCACCAGGCTGTGGTTGAGCGCTTCAAAGCGGTCGGTCAGCCGGCCAAAGAGGCGGTTGAACCAGCCGAAGAAGCCTTTCTTCTCGGCGTGCTGGCCTTTGGCGATGGGCTTGAGCAGCGTGGCGCACAGCGCGGGCGTCAGGGTCAGCGCCAGGAAGCCCGAGAACATGATGGACACCGCCAGCGACAGCGAGAACTGCTGGTAGATCACGCCCACCGAGCCGCTCATGAACGCCAGCGGCAGGAACACCGCCGCCAGCACCAGCGTGATGCCGACAATGGCCCCGCTGACCTGCTGCATGGCCTTGATCGTGGCGTCGCGCGGCGAAAGCCCTTCCTCGGCCATGATGCGCTCGACGTTCTCCACCACCACGATGGCGTCGTCGACCAGGATGCCGATGGCCAGCACCATGCCGAACATCGTCATCATGTTGATCGAGAAGCCCAGCAGCGACATGACCGCGAACGTGCCCAGCAGGCACACCGGCACGACAATGGTTGGAATCAGGGTGTAGCGCAGGTTCTGCAGGAACAGGAACATCACCAGGAACACCAGCACCACGGCCTCGATCAGCGTGTGTATCACCTTTTCGATCGCCACGTCGACGAACAGCGACGTGTCGTAGGGAATGGAATATTCGACGTCCGCGGGAAACCCGGCCGACAGCTCCTGCAGCCGTTCGCGCACTGCCTTGGCCGTGGCGATGGCATTGGCGCCAGGCGCGAGTTGAATCGCGCCCGACACCGCTTTCTTGCCGTCGAGGACGGTGTCGAAGCCATAGTCCTGGCGGCCGATTTCCAGCCGCGCGACGTCCGACAGCCGCACGGTGGAACCGTCGACATTGGCGCGCAGTACGATGCGCTCGAACTCCCGGGGCGTCTCCAGCATGCCCTTGACGGCAAGCGTTGCCGTCAGCTCCTGCTCGGCCGAGCCCGGGCGGCTGCCGAAGCTGCCCGCGGGCACCTGCACGTTCTGCGCGGCAATTGCGCTGTTGACGTCGTCGACCGACAGGCCATAGCCCAGCAGCTTCTGCGGATCTATCCAGATCCGCATCGCGGCTTCGGAGCTGAAGAACTGCAGCTTGCCCACGCCCGGCAGGCGGCGCAGCTCGTTGTTGATGCTGCGCGCCGCGTAGTCAGACAAGCCTACGACGTCCTTGTGCGTGTCATCGCCCTTGTAGGTGAGCGCGTAGATCAGCAGAAAGCCGGCGTTTGCCTGGTCGACCTGCAGGCCCTGCTGCGTCACGGCCGCGGGCAGACGCGACTCGGCCTTCTTGAGCCGGTTCTGCACGTCGACCTGGGCCAGGTTGGGCGCGGTGCCAGGCTGGAACGTGGCGGTGATTTCGGCCGTGCCGTTCGAGCTGCTCGATGACTCGTAGTACATCAGGTGGGTCGCACCGTTGAGCTCTTCCTCCAGAACGCTGGTGACCGAATCCACCAGCGTTGACGCCGAGGCGCCGGGGTAGGTGGCGAAGATGGAGATCTGCGGCGGAGCGACCACGGGGAACTGGGAGACCGGCAGCGACGGTATTGCCAGCACGCCGGCAAGCGTGATGAAAATGGCCACGACCCAGGCAAAGTTGGGCCGGCCAATGAAGAAATTGGGCATTGTCTATCCTTGGGGATTGCAGGCAGGCGCTTGCGCCTTACTGGCCTGCGCGCGCTGGCGCGCCGGCGGCTGGGGGCGCGGCCACCGTCACCTTGTCTCCGGGGTTCACGGCTGGCCCGCCGACAATCACGCGGTCGCCGGCCTTGAGGCCTTCGGTGATCAACCATTCCGAGCCATACATCGCGCCCGTCTGCACCAGCCGTACATCGGCCACATCGCCCTCGGTGACCACGAAGACCTGGGGCTTGTTGTCCGTGCTGCGCTTGACCGCGCGCTGCGGCACCAGCACGGCCTGGGGATTCACGCCCTGGCGCGTGGTGACGCGCACGTACATTCCGGGCAGCAGCAGGCCGTCCTGGTTGGCGAATTCGCCGCGCACCAGGATTTGCCCGCTGCTCGGGTCCACCGAGATGTCGGAGAACTTCAGCTGGCCTTCACGCACCTTGTCCGTGCCTTCGACCGTGGCGGTGATGCGGCCGACCTGCGCCGCCGCGCCGCGTGTGAGCTGGCCGTTGCCCACTGCGTCGCGCAGGCGCAAGGCCTGGGCCACGGGTTGGGTGAAGTCGGCGTAGATGGGGTGCAGCTGCTGTATGGTCGCCAGCGCCGTCGTCTCGCCCTGGCCCACGAGCGCGCCTTCGGTCACCAGCGAGCGGCCTATGCGGCCCGAAATCGGCGCCTTGACCGTGGCGTAGCCCAAGCTCAGCTGCGCGGTCTCGACATCGGCGAGTGCGGACAGGCGTGCCGCCTGTGCGCTCTTGAACGTGGCGCTGGCGGTGTCGAAATCCTGCTGGCTCACGGCTGCCATCTTCACCAGCGGCTCGTAGCGCTTGAATACCGCCTGGGCTTCGGCCAGCGCGGCTTTGGCGCGCGCCAGATCGCCCTGCGCGCGGCGCAATGCGGCGTTCAGTGGCGCGGGGTCTATGCGAAACAGCAATTGCCCGGCCTTGACATCGGCGCCTTCCTCGAAATGCCGACTCAGCACGATGCCCGCGACACGCGCGCGCACTTCGGCCACGCGCGCGGGCGTGATGCGGCCCGGGTACTCCTCGGTCATTTCCAGCGCGCGCGGCTGAACCGCGACGGTCTCCACCTGTGCGGGCGGCGGCGGCGCGGCGTCGGGCGCCTCGCGACTGCATCCACTGACCAAAATGATTGCAGCCAAGCCCGCTGCGAGCGGACGTACTCGACCCTTGCCCATCATGAAAACCTCTGAGTGATTGAAATTCAATTGGCATTCTATGAGGTCAAATGAATCATAAATGATTCATAAGGTTTTGTGTTGTTGCAAATCAACGGCTTAATAGACAAGTCACTTAAAATGAAGCCAATTTGAATCAGGAGCACTTGCCCAGCTGGCGCTGCGCAGGTGCTTTCGCAGCCTGGAGTCCCCGATGAATTCGCTTGCCTCTCCCGTGGAAGACGAGAAGACGCTGGCCGCGCTGGCGCTGGCCATGGTCGATCACCCGCGCGCCACGCTGCAGGAGCTGGCCAAGGCCATAGGCGTGAGCAAGGCCACGCTCTACCGCTTTTGCAAGACGCGCGAGCAGCTGATAGAACGCCTGTTCGACCACAGTGCCAGCCGCCTGCGCCGCTCCATCGATGAAGCAGAATTGGAAAGCGGGCCCGCGGTCCCTGCGTTGCGGCGCTTGATTCAGGGACAGCTGGTGCACAAGGAACTCACGGCGTTCCTGACCTATTACTGGAAGCCCGACTCGATGCAGGACCCGCGCGGCGTTGAAACCTGGACGGCGTTCGATGCGGCGGTCGATGCATTCTTCCTGCGCGGCCAGCAGGAAGGCGCGTTTCGCATCGACATCAGCGCCGCGGCGCTGACCGAGACCTTGTTTTCCATGGTCATCGGCCTGCTCGATGCCGAGCGCCGCGGCCGGGTGGCACGCGCGGCGGTGCCGGACATGGTCGAGCAGGTGTTTCTGCGCGGAGTGGCGGCGCCGGCAAAGTGACTGCCTCGGGCGGCCGGGTCCACGCGTAGACTGGCAGATCCTCATTTCGCGCACCTTGCGGCTGCGCTGCTGCCCCATGACCCAGAAACTCGTTTCCAAGACCGCCATCATCACCGGCGCTGCCCAGGGAATCGGCGCGGCAATTGCGCGCGCTTTCGTGCAGGAAGGCGGCTTTGTCTATGTCACCGACATCAACGATGAGCTTGGCAGGCGCGTGGCGCAGGGACTGGGCGAGCAGGCGCGCTATCTGCGGCTCGATGTGCGCAGCGAAGACGACTGGCAGCGCGTGACGGACCGGGCGCTGCTCGAGCGCGGTCGGCTCGATGTGCTGGTGAACAACGCGGGCATCACCGGCTTCGAGCACGGCGCGGTCGCGCATGATCCGGAAAACGCCAGCCTCGCGGACTGGCAGGCCGTGCACCGCACCAATCTCGACGGCGTGTTCCTGGGCTGCAAATACGCGATACGCGCCATGCGCGGCCATGGCATAGGCGCCATCATCAATATCTCCTCGCGCTCTGGCCTGGTGGGCATTCCCGGCGCCGCGGCCTATGCCTCGTCCAAGGCCGCAGTGCGCAACCACAGCAAGACCGTGGCGCTGTACTGCGCCGAACAAGGCCTGAAGGTGCGCTGCAACTCCATCCACCCGGCGGCGATTCTCACGCCCATCTGGGAGCCTATGCTGGGTTCGGGAGCGGACCGCGAGGCACGCATGGCGGCGCTGGTGCAGGGCACGCCGCTGCGCCGCTTCGGCCTGCCCGAGGAAGTCGCGGCCATGGCCTTGCTGCTGGCGTCGGACGACGCCAGCTATATCACCGGCAGCGAGTTCAACATCGATGGCGGACTGCTTGCGGGTTCGGCGGCAACGCCGGTGCAGGTGGAGTAATCTGGCGGTTGGCAGTTCCTTTTCACATTCATAGCGCAAGGCTTGCATCCATGTCCATTTGTCTGCTCGCACATCCCGTCATTCGGCCCCTGGCCGCATCCCTGTCGCTGGCGCTGCTCGCCACGCTCGCGCAAGCGCAGCCCGCGCCCCATGCCGCGGTGCAGGCGCTGGCCCAGCAGGAGCAGCAGCCGCTGCTCGACACGCTGCGCGATCTGGTGCACATCGAGTCGGGCAGCAAGGACCTTGAAGGCCTGGGCAAGATTGCCGCCCTGATTGCCAGCCAGCTGCGCCAGCGCGGCGGCAAGGTGGAGATTCTCCAGCCCAGCGACATCTACCGCCTCGACGACACGCCCGAGAAGGTCGGCCCCGTGGTGCACGCCACCTTCCAGGGCCAGGGCACGAAAAAGATCATGTTCATCGCCCACATGGACACCGTCTACCTCAAGGGCATGCTCAAGGACCAGCCGTTTCGCATTGACGGCGACAAGGCCTATGGCCTGGGCATAGGCGACGACAAGCAGGGCGTGGCGACCATCATCCATACCGTGGGCATGCTGCAGCAGTTGGGCTTCAAGGACTACGGCACACTCACCGTGCTGATCAACGGCGACGAGGAAATCAGCTCGCCCGGCGCGCGGGGCACCATCACGCGCATTGCGGCCGAGCAGGACGCGGTGTTCTCGTTTGAAGGCGGCGGTGCAACGGGTTCGCTGCGCCTGGCGACAAGCGGCATCGGCGCGGCCTACCTCACGGTGGACGGCAAGGCCTCGCACGCGGGCGCCTCGCCGGAGAAGGGCGTGAACGCGCTTTACGAGATGTCGCACCAGCTGCTGCAGATGAAGGAGCTGTCCAAGCCCGAACAGGGCCTGAAGCTCAACTGGACTGTGGCCAGCGCCGGCACCAACCGCAACGTGGTTCCCGCCCAGGCCAAGGCCCAGGCCGATGCGCGCGCGCTCAAGGTCTCCGACTTCGACGCGCTTGAAAGGCAGCTCCAGGCCAAGGTGCAGAGCAAGCTGCTGCCCGAATCCAAGGTGCAGGTGAAGTTCGAAGTGCGCCGCCCGCCGCTTGAAGCCACCGAGGCCTCGCGCCGCGTGGCCGAGCACGGCAAGCGGATCTACCAGGAAATCGGCCTGCCGCTGACCGTGGTGGCCGAAGCCACGGGAGGCGGCACCGACGCCGCGTTTGCCGGTCTCAAGACCCGGGGCGCGGTGGTCGAGGGCATGGGCCTGTCGAGCTTTGGCGCGCATTCCAACGACGCCGAATATGTGCTCATCAACACCATCGTGCCGCGCCTGTATCTGGCCACGCGCATGGTCATGGATCTGTCCAGCGGCAAACTCCAGTAACGGGTCCGGCCCGTGCGCCAGACGTCATGGCGTACCGCGGTCAGGGTGCCCGCAGGATTCTTTCGGCGCATTCGATGAAACTGCGCAGCGTGGGCGGGCAGTAGGCGGGATTCCAGACCAGCATGGCCGGGGCCCGCACCTGCTCGCCCTTGATGCTGACAAACCGGACCCCGTGCACCCGTGACTGCGCCAGCGAGCGCGGAACCACGGACACCCCCAGCCCGTTGGCGACCATGGCCACGATGGTCAGCCACTGGCGCGCGGCATGGGCGATGCGCGGATGTATGCCGGCGCGCGAGAAGATGGCAATCACGTTGTCATAGTTGGCCGGAGCGACATCGCGCGAGAACATCACAAAACGCTCCTGGACCAGCTGTTGCAACTCGATGGATGCGCACTCGGCCTGGGGGTGGTCCACGGGCAGGCAGATCAGGAATTCATCCTCTGCCATGGGCAAGAACGCCAGCTGCGGCGCCACCGTGGAGGCATTGACAAAGCCTGCATGGATCTGGCCGCGCAGCAGCTCGTTGACCTGGTCGGCGCTTGACATCTCCCTGAGCACCACGTCGACATCGGGCATCTGGGCGTTGAACTGCCGCACGATGGCCGGAACCTCGCGGTAGACCTGCGAGCCGGTCATGCCGATATCGAGTCGCCCGCGCATTCCCCGGGCGACGATCTTGGCCACATTCGAGGCCCGCGCCACCTGCTCCAGGATCTGGCGCGCCTCCTCCAGAAAGGCCTCGCCAGCCTGGGTCAACTCGACATGCTTGCTGTCGCGGATCAGCAGCTTGACTTCGAGTTCCTCTTCCAGTGACTTGATGGCGCTGCTCAGCGGCGGCTGGGTGATCGCGAGCTTGCTGGCCGCGCGGCCGAAATGCAGCTCTTCGGCCAGGACAACAAAGTAGCGCAGAAAGTGAAGCTTCATGGAGGACGCAAGGGTGGAGCAACGATTCTTAAAAAGAATCACTCTAGCCAAATTGAGGATTGGACGCGAATGATTGTGCCCGTGAAGATGCGGGTGCATCGCTTGACATGGCGCTGCGCATTCGAATTACACAAGGAGACACGGCATGAAAATCTTTCCCCGGGCCCTGAGCCTGGTGGCCAGCTTGCTGGTCGCTGGCGCGGCAATAGGCCAGAGCTACCCGTCCGCGCCGGTCACCATGGTCGTGCCGTTTGCCGCCGGCAGCGGCACCGATGCCGTGGCGCGCATCGTCGCCAGGAAGCTCGGCGAGCGCCTCAAGCAGCCCGTGCTGATCGACAACCGCGCCGGCGCCAACGCCCAGATCGCGGCCCAGTTCGTGGCCAAGGCCAAGCCCGACGGCTACACCTTGTTCATGACCACCAATACCTCGCACTCGGCCAACCCCAGCCTGATTGCCAATCTCAAGTACGATCCGATCAAGGACTTCACGCCGGTGGCGCGCGTTGGCGAGCTGCCGTTCGCGCTGGTCGTCGCCAAGAACGACCCCGCGAAGACGCTCAAGGGCTGGATCGAGCAGGTCAAGGCCCATCCCGGAAAATTCTCCTATGCCACGCCCAACAGCACCTCGCTGGTGGCCTCGGAAACCATCAAGCGGATTCTCGGCCTGGACGTGGTGGCCATCCCCTACAAGTCAAGCCCGCAGGCGCTGACCGATCTGATTGGTGGCTCGGTGCAGATGTACGTGGTCGATCTGGGCTCGGGCATGGGAATGATCCATTCGGGCAGCGTGCGCGTGCTGGGCGTGACAACCAAGGAGCCGCTCAAGTCCATGCCCGATGCCGTGCCCATCGTCAAGGAAGTGCCGGGCTTTGATCTGACATCTTGGAACGGCATCTTCGGGCCCGCAGCCATGCCCAAGCCCATTGTCGACAAGCTCAACCAGGAGCTGCAGGAAGTGCTGGCCGACAAGGAGGTGCACAAATCCCTGGCCCAGCTGGGCTTCGAGACCTGGCCGACCAGGACGCCAGAGGAGTTCGCCAAGTACGTGGCCGACCAGCTCGCGCACTGGAGCACGCTTGTCAAGCAGGCCGGCATACGCGCCGAATGACCATGGCTGCCACCTCTTGCGCGGCCGCCGGGCCGCTTGCCGGCGTCAAGGTGCTGGACCTGACATCGGTGGTCATGGGGCCTTTTGCCACCCAGATCCTGGCGCAGCTCGGAGCCGAAGTCATCAAGGTCGAGACGCCCGAAGGCGACAATATGCGCCATGTCGGGCCGATGCGGCATCCAGGCATGGGGCCCATCTTCCTGCATGCCAATGCGGGCAAGAAAAGCATAGCTCTTGACCTCAAGCAGCCCGAGGGCCGCGAGGCCGCGCTCAAGCTGGCCGAAAGCTGCGATGTGTTCATCAGCAACGTGCGGCCCCAGGCGCTGGCCCGGCTGGGATTGGACTACGAGGCGGTGCGCGCGCGCAGCCCGCGCATCATCCATGTCAGCTGCTGCGGCTTCGACCAGGACGGGCCCGATGCAGCGCGTCCCGCCTATGACGACCTGATCCAGGGCGCGACCGGCGTGCCCTGGCTCATGGGCCAATACGGCTCGCCCGAGCCGGCCTACATGCCGACCACGCTGGCCGACCGTGTGACCGGCCTGCACACGGTTTACGCGGTGACGGCGGCGCTCTATGCGCGCAGCCAGTCCGGCACGGGCCAGGCCGTGGTGGTGCCCATGTTCGAGGCCATGGCGCAGTTCATCCTGGGCGACCACATGGCGGGCCTGAGCTTTGAGCCTGCCATTGGCCAGGCCGGCTACGCACGGCTGCTCACGCCGCACCGCAAGCCCTATGCAACCAGCGACGGCATGCTGTGCGTGCTGATCTACAACGACAAGCATTGGAACAGCTTCTTTGAAGCGGTAGGCGAGGCGCAGGGACTGGCGCGCGACCCCCGCTTTGCCACGCACAGCGCGCGCGCCGCGAACATCGATGCGGTCTATGCCCAGGTCGCGCGGCTGATGCGCAGCCGCAGCACGGCGCAGTGGCGCGCGCTGCTTGACGCCGCCGACGTGCCCAACATGCCGATGAACAGCCCGCAGGACCTGCTGGCCAGTCCACAGCTGCGCGCCACGGGCTTTGTCAGCGACACCATCCATCCCAGCGAAGGGCCCATGCACACGCTGGCCCATCCCACCAAGTGGTCGGCCACGCCGCCCGCGCGCCGGTTTTCCCCCGCGCCGCGGCTGGGCGAGCACACCCGCGAACTGCTGCAGGCAGCCGGCTATACCGGCGAGCGCATAGACGCGCTGCTGGCGCAGGGCGCCTGCCGAACCGACATCTGAAAGAAAGATCCCATGCATCCAAGTTATCTGGTCCGCACGGCCGAAGTGCCGGCCTATCAACCGGCCAACCACCACCACACCTTCAATCAGCGGCTGATCGGCCCGGAGACCGTGGGCGCCCGGCAAATGGAAGTGCTGCTGGGAACGCTGCACAAGGGCGGCGGCGCCTTGCCGCATGCCCATCCCGGCATAGAGCAGGCCTGCCATCTGCTCGAAGGCACGGCCCATGTCGAGGTGGCCGGCCAGGCCTTCGAGATGGTGGCCGGCGACACCTGCTTTTTCCCCGCAGATGAAATGCATGTCTTCACCGTCACCAGCGAGCGCCCGGTGAAGCTGCTGGTGATCTACAGCCCGCCCTATGGGGAATCACCGGACAAGGTGATTCGCCCCAGCGCGCTGCTGGCCGCAGGAGCCACCCGATGAACTTCGCATTGAGCTCGGAACAGGAACAGATCCGCGACGCCATCGAGCGCGTCTGCGCGCCCTTTGACGCCGATTACTGGCTGCGCAAGGACCAGCAAGGCGGCTTTCCCGATGATTTCCACCAGGCGCTTGCGGCGTCTGGCTGGCTGGGCATTGCCATGCCCGAGGCCTACGGGGGCGCGGGCCTGGGCATCAGCGAGGCGGCGCTGATGATGCACACCATTTCCGCCACCGGCGCCGGCCTGTCGGGCGCCTCGGCCGTGCACATGAACATCTTCGGCCTGCACCCGGTGGTGGTGTTCGGCACCGATGAACAAAAGCAGCGCTGGCTGCCGCCGCTGATCGCGGGAACGGACCGCGCCTGCTTTGGCGTGACCGAGCCCAATACCGGGCTCAACACCTTGAAGCTCAGGACACGCGCGGTGCGTGACGGCGACCATTACGTGGTGCATGGCCAGAAGGTCTGGATCAGCACCGCCCAGGTGGCCAACAAGATGCTGCTGCTGGCGCGCACCACGCCAATAGAGGAGTGCAAGGGCACCGAAGGCCTGAGCCTGTTCTATACCGACATGGACCGCAGCAAGGTGGAAGTGCGCGAGATCGAGAAGCTGGGCCGCAAGTGCGTGGACTCCAATCAGGTGTTCATCGACGGCCTGCGCATTCCCGTGGAAGACCGGGTGGGCGAGGAAGGCAAGGGCTTTGGCTACATCCTGCACGGCCTGAACCCGGAACGCATCCTGATTGCCAGCGAGGCCGTGGGCCTGGGGCGCGCGGCCCTGCAGCGTGCCGCGGGATATGCGAGCGAGCGCGAGGTGTTTGGCCGCCCCATAGGCCAGAACCAGGGCATACAGCATCCGCTGGCCAAGTCCTGGATGGAACTGGAGGCGGCCCATCTGATGGTGCAAAAAGCCGCCTGGCTGTACGACCAGCATCTGCCGTGCGCGGCCGAAGCCAACAGCGCCAAGTACCTGGCGGCCGAAGCCTGTTACCACGCCTGCGAAAACGCCATCTTCACGCACGGCGGCATGGGATATGCCAAGGAATACCATGTCGAGCGCTACTTGCGGGAGTCGTGGATTCCCCGCCTGGCACCCGTGAGCCCGCAACTGATTTTGTGCTTCATTGCCGAGAAAGTGCTGGGCCTGCCCAAGTCCTATTGAGCCTGCTGCGGTGGATGCTGGCGTTTTGCGGCCACAATGCGGGTTGTCTAGAATCTGGAAATACCTGTGAACCAACCCATTGCCCACGCCGAACTGATTGCCAGCTACCGCAAGGTCGCAGCCGAGGCTGCCATGAAGGCCGCCAAGGTGCAGGCTGCATCTTCCAAGGGTCCTGCTGTTGCCAAGGCGGCAAGTGACACCGCAGCCAAGGCCGCGCGCCGCCGCGATGTGCTTGCTTCCAAGCTCGCCAAGCTGGGCGTGGTGCTGGCCGACTGACCCGCGGCTGGCGGCGACAGCAATGCACCGGCGCTAAAAAAAGCGGCGAGTCCCCAAAGGACGCGCCGCTTTTTTTCATCTGTGATGGCGGCATGTCAGCGGCGCAGGCTCATTGCGGGTAGACCGCCTTGATGGCCCGCGTGCCCAGCACCGCCCCTGTGGCGGCATCGATGGCAATGGGCTGAACTTCGCTGCCGGTTTCGGCATCGAGCAAAGTGACCATGGAGCCGTAGCCGCGGTGCTTGCGCCCCCAGGCGCCAATCAGCAGCAGCACCGGCAGGAAATCGCGCCCCGCCTGCGTCAGAACGTATTCATCGCGCGGCGGACGCTCCGAGTACTGGCGCTTTTCCAGCAGTTTCTCCTCGGTCAGCGTCGCGAGCCGCTTGGTCAGCATGGTGGGCGCAATCCCCAGACTTTTCTTGAACTGCTCGAAGCGGGTCATGCCCGCGTTTGCATCGCGCAGTATCAGCATGGTCCAGGCATCGCCCAGCAGGTTGAGGCTGCGGGCAATGGGGCAGGGGCAATCGGCAGAATTTTTCAAGTCCATATCGTTTTAGTATTGACTCACTATTGTTTCGATACTAACATCCAGACCACAGCCAGTCCAGCAAAGCCACTTCGGCTGATGGAAAACGCCATGGGCGCCTGCGCATTCTGCGTCCAGGCAAGGCGTTGCTGTCAAAGTTGTGAAATCAAACGAAAAGGAAATGAAAATGTCCACCCCCTCGAACGCCGCTTCCCGCGCCATCGCCCAACGCGCGCTTGCATCGCTGGCGACTTCACTGGCGCTGTCGCTTGCCCTCATCGTGCCGGTCCAGGCCCAGGAAAAGTCCGTCGATCAGCGCGCCGCCGCGACGGCGCGCGCCGAAGTGCTTGCCGACCTGGCGCTGTGGCGCCGCGCCGGACTCGACCGCACCGAGCCGCTGCACAGCTCCTACAGCCTGCAGTCGTCGGAATACCGCGCGGCGCAGCAGGAGTATCTGCGCCTGCGCGCCAGCGACGAGTTCCAGCGCGAAGTCCAGAAGGCGCTGGCCCAGCAGTGAGCTGATGGCGCAGGCGGCTTGCCGCCTGGCGCTTACCTGGCCTGGGTCAGCTGCGCGTAGCTGGTCATCAGATTGCGGTAATCGGGAATGTGGTTGGAGAACAGCGTGCCCAGGCCTTCGACATCGTTGCGCCAGTCGCGGTGCAGCTCGCAGGCCACGCCAAACCAGGTCATGAGCTGGGCGCCGGCGGCCGACATGCGGTCCCAGGCCGCCTGGCGCGTGAGTTCGTTGAAGGTGCCCGAAGCGTCGGTGACGACAAACACCTCGAAGCCTTCGGCAATGGCCGACAGCGCAGGGAAGGCCACGCAGACTTCGGTGACCACGCCCGCGATCAGCAGCTGCTTCTTGCCCGTGGCCTTGATGGCCGCGACGAAGTCCTCGTTGTCCCAGGCATTGATCTGACCGGGGCGGGCAATATAGGGTGCCTGGGGAAACTGGGCCTTGAGCTCGGGCACCAGCGGGCCGTTGGGGCCGTCCTCGAAGCTGGTGGTCAATATGGTCGGCAGCTGGAAGTAGCTGGCCATGTCGGCCAGCGCCAGCACATTGTTCTTGAACTTGTCGGGGTCGATGTCGCGCACCAGCGACAGCAGGCCGCTCTGGTGGTCGACCAGCAGCACGGCAACATCGTTCCGGTCGAGACGCACATAGGGCTTGGACATGGTATTTTTCCTTTGAAATCACAAACAATGCCCGTGAGGGCGGGAGTTTCGGTGCGCCAGGCGCACCGAAGGTATCAAGCGTGCATTTCGCCGAAGCGGCCGCTGTTGAAGTCATTGATGGCTTCGACAATTTCCGCCTGGGTGTTCATCACGAACGGTCCGTGGCCGACAATGGGCTCGTCAATCGGCTCGCCGCCAAGCAGCAGCAGCGTGGCATCGCTGTTGGCTTCTATGTCCACGCCGCTGCCGGCGCGATCGAACTGCACCATCTGGCCTTCGCGCACTATCTCCTGGCCGTTGACCAGTACCGTGCCATGCAGCAGCACCAGGGCCAGCGTATGGCCCACGGGCGTGTCCAGGCGCGCGCCGTGGCCTTGTCCGAGACGCACGTCCCAGACGTCGACTGGCGTGAAAGTCTGCGCCGGGCCGCGCTGACCGTCAAATGCCCCGGCAATCACGCGCACCTGGCCGGCGCCGCCGGGCAGCGCCACGCAGGGAATCTGCGCATCGACCAGCGTCTGGTAACGCGGCGCGGCAAGCTTGTCCCGGGCCGGCAGGTTGACCCACAGCTGCACCATTTCAAGCGTTCCGCCGCGTCGGGTGAAGGCCGGCGAATGGAACTCCTCGTGCAGGATGCCGCTGGCCGCCGTCATCCACTGCACATCGCCCGGACCAATCAGGCCGCCGGCGCCCGTGGAATCGCGGTGCTCGACTTCGCCCTCATAGACGATGGTCACGGTCTCGAAGCCGCGATGCGGGTGCTGGCCGACGCCGCGTGGCTGGTCGGTGGGCGTGAACTGCGCCGGTCCGGCATGATCGAGCAGCAGGAATGGGCTCAGATGCGCGCCGTGGCTGTTGTAGCTGAACAGCGAGCGCACGGGAAAGCCATTGCCCACCCAGTGCGGACGGGGCGCGCTGTAGGTTGCAACAATTTTCTTCATGGCGTTTTCTCCTGTGGCACGAGGCGGTGCCTCGAATGCATGTCCAGAGAATAGTGCTGGAACGATGTGCGCGGTAGCCTGCGATATTTGCCTTCATCGTTCCATTTGAGGAACAATGAAGCCATGAGAGACCTCAACGATCTTTATTACTATGTGCAGGTGCTGGAGCAGGGCGGCTTTGCGCCTGCGGGCCGTGCGCTTGGCGTGCCCAAGTCCAAGCTCAGCCGGCGCATTGCACTGCTCGAGGAGCGTCTGGGCGTGCGCCTGATACAGCGCTCGACGCGCCGCTTTGCGGTGACGGAGATCGGCCAGACCTATTACCAGCACTGCAAGGCCATGCTGGTCGAGGCCGATGCGGCCGAGGAAGCGATTGCGCTGACCCAGGCCGAGCCATGCGGCACGGTGCGCATGACCTGTCCGGGGGCGTTGCTGGATGCGCGCGTGGCCGCGATGCTCGCGGATTTCATGGCGTTGTATCCGCGCGTGCGCATCGAGCTCGAGGAAACCAATCGCCGCGTGGACGTGCTGGGCGAAGGCGTCGATGTGGCGATCCGCGTGCGCCCGCCGCCCATCGAGGACAGCGACCTGGTGATGCGCGTGCTGGGCGAGCGCGACCAGTGCCTGGTGGCCAGCGCGCAGCTGTTGGATAGAACCGGCGTGCCGCAGGGCCCTGCGGACCTCGCTGGACTGCCAAGCATGGGGCTGGGCCGGCCACAAAACGATTATGTCTGGGCGCTGATGGGGCCCGACGGCGCCCAGGCCGAGATACACCACCAGCCGCGCTTCGTGACCCAGGGCATGATTGCGCTGCGCACCGCGGCCATTGCCGGCGTGGGCATCGTGCAGTTGCCGCGAATGATGGTGGGCGGCCACTGCGCGCGCGGCGAGCTGATCGAAGTGCTGCCCGGCTGGGCGCCCCGGCGCGAAATCATCCATGCGGTGTTTGCCTCGCGCCGCGGATTGCTCCCCTCGGTCAGGGCCTTGCTGGACTTCCTGGCCGCGCAGTTCGCGGCGCTGCAGGAAGATTGACAGGCGTCACCGGTCGGGCGCGCGGCCCAGCGTGTCGAGCAGCTGCCGCGTGTGCTGGCCCAGCGTGGGCGCGGCAAACGGCGCGGGGCCGGGCGTGCGGTCAAAGGCAATGGCACGCGTGAAGCCGCGGTAGCTGCCCAGCGTGGGATGCGCAATATCGGCAATCATCTCCTCGGCCGCCACCTGCGGGTGGTCGAACATGTCTTCAACCGCGCGCGCCGCGGCGCAGGGCACGGCTTCGCCAAACAACGTTTCCCATTCCAGCGCGCTGCGCGCCGCCAGCGCCTGGCGCAGCAGCGGCACCAGTTCATCGGCGTGCTGGGCGCGCAGGCGCACGCTGGCGTAGCGCGGATTGGCGGCAAGTTCGGGCAGGCCAATCTTCTCGCACAGTGCCTGCCAGAAATGCGGCGTGTTGGCCGAGATGTAGAGGTGGCCGGCGCGCGTTGGGTGGATGCCGGTGATGCCGCCCGAGCGCATGTCGCGACCGATCTCGCGCGGCTCGCCTTCGGCCCAGACCAGGCGCGCGGACTGCATGGTCAGCGCCGCGCGCAGCAGCGAGACGCCCACATGCTGGCCCAGGCCGCTTTGCGCGCGCTCGTACAGCGCAGACGACACGCCCGCGGCAACCAGCGCCGAAGCGTAGTAGTCGACCACCGAGCCATAGAGGATCTCGGGCGGGCCGCCCTCCTTGGCCTGCATGGCGCACATGCCGGTCATGGTCTGCAGCACCTGGTCGTAGCCGGCCTTGGCACGCAGCGGACCGCTGGCGCCATAGCCCGTGACGCTGCAATAGACCAGGCGCGGATTGATCTGCGCGAGCTGCTCGAAGGCAATGCCCAGGCGTTCGGGTACGCCGGGGCGGAAGTTGTGCACCAGCACGTCGGCGTCGCGCACCAGGCGCAGCAGCGTCGCGAGTTCCTCGGATTGCTTGAGGTCCAGGACCATGCCCCACTTGCTGCGGTTGACGCCGAGAAAGGCGCGGCTTTCGGCTTCCAGCGTCGACGGGTATTTGCGCAGGTTGTCGCCCATTGGCGGCTCGATCTTGATGACTTCGGCGCCCTGGTCGGCAAGCAGTGAGCAGCCATAGGGGCCGGCGATATAGGCGCTCAGATCAAGCACGCGAATGCCGCTCAAGGGGCCGCGCGGTCCGGTTCGCTGTTCTGTCAGGTCTTGCTGCATGGTGTCTGGTCTCTGGCTGAAATCCCATGGGCCCGGGGGCCCAGGGCGGCGGTGCGCGGCCGCATGCCGCGTCACTGCCTGGGGAAGGTGGGCGACGCTCAGTCGGCCACGATGTTGCGGTCCTTGGCGAGCTTTTTCCAGCGCTCCACGTCGGTGCGTATCACCTCGCCAAACTGCTGTGGCGAGATCGATGAGGTCAATGCGCCTTCGCGCAGGAAGTTGGCCTTGATCTGCGGGCTGGCAAGTATCTGGTTCACGGCCTGGTTCAACTGATTGACGATGGGCGCGGGCGTGCCTGCGGGTGCCAGCAGGCCCCACCACAGATCGAATTCGTAGCCCGGCACGGCGGTGGCCATGGGCGTGAGCTCGGGCGCGATCGGGCTGGGCTGAAGACTGGTGATGCCTATGGCGCGCAGCTTGCCGTTGCGCACCATGGGCAGGATGGACGGCCCGCTGGAAATCATCAGCTGCACCTGGTTGCCGATCACGTCGGTCACCGCAGGGCCCTGGCCTTTGTAGGGCACATGGGTGATGTCGAAGCCCGGCGTCATGGAGCGCAGCAGCTCGGTGGCGAAATGGTTGACGCTGCCGGTGCCCGAAGATGCATAGTTGAACTTGCCGGGGTTGGCCTTGACGGCGCTGATCAGCTCGGCCGGCGTGCGCGCCGCGAAGTCATTGTTGACGGCGACGACAAACGGGCCGCGCGCGAACATTGCCACGGGCGCAAAGCTCTTGACCGGATCGAAGGGCATCTTGGTCTGCACGGCCGAATTGGTCGTCATGCTTGACGAGACCGCAACCAGCGTATAGCCGTCGGGCTGGGCCTTGGCGACCTGGCCGGTGCCGGTGTTGCCGCTGGCGCCCGGGCGGTTCTCGACAATCACCGACTGCTTGAGCACATCGCCCAGTTCCTTGGCGATCTGGCGCGCAAACGAATCGTTGGACCCACCGGGCGGGTAGGGCACGACCATGGTGATTGGCTTGTTGGGGTATTGCTGTGCCTGGGCCAGCGGCGCGACGCCGGTGATGGCCAGCGCGGCGGCGCTGCACAGCAGGCTGCGGCGCAGCAAAGGGTTGCGGTTCAAGGTCTGCATTTTTGTCTCCTGGTTGTAATGGGTATCCGGGGCTCTGCGGGCCCCTGCGCTCAGTGGTGGTCGGCAATCATTCCCAGCGCCCTGGCCTGGGCAACGATGGCCCGGGCGCGCAGCACGAACGGACGGTCAATCATCTTTCCGTCCACCACATAGGCGCCCACGCCGTCGGCATCGGCCCGCGCCGCGGCGCTGACCACCTTGAGCGCGCTGGCCAGTTCCGCGGCGCCGGGCTGGAACACCTCGTTGGCCGTCGCGACCTGGCTGGGGTGTATGCAGGTCTTGCCCGTGAAGCCCAGGCGCGCGGCAAGCTGGGCTTCGGCGCGAAAGCCGTCGGCGTCCTGGATGTTGGCGAAGGCGCCGTCGTAGGCCGCGATGCCGGCTTCGGCCGCGGCCATGCGCACGCTCATCAGCACCTGGGCAATGGCCGATGGTTCGCGCCGGTGCAGGCCGTAGGGCTCGAACAGATCGCCCAGGCCCACTTGCAGGCCCACGGCCAGCGGATGGGCGCCGGCAATCTCGTGCGCCAGGCGCAGCGCGCGCGGGGTCTCGATGTTCAGCAGCAGGCGCGGGGCGCTGGCCATTCCCGCGGCACGCGCCGCGCGCTCCACGGCCTCGGCCGCGGCGCGCACGTCGGCCGCGCTTTCGGGCTTGGGCAGGTTGATCCAGTGCACGGCGGGGCAGACGACGGCTGCGACATCGCGCTTGAAGTGCGGCGTGTCCATGGCGTTGATGCGCACGATCAGCGTCTTGCGGTGGCCGCTGAGAGCTTCGGGGCTCAGCAAAAAGCCCTGCAGCAGCGCGCGGGCTTCGTCCTTGCGGGTTTCGGCGACGGCGTCCTCGAGGTCGAAGGAAAGGCCGTCGGCCGCGCCGACCAGCGCTTTGGCGAACAACTCGGGGCGGGATGCGGGGACAAACAGTTTGCTTCTCATGTGGCCATTGTGGAATGCGCTGAAAACAAAAGAAACACATGTAATCTTTCTTCAAAAGAAAGAAATAATGATGTGATGGAAACCCAATATCTGCGCAGCTTCCTGCTGGTCATGGAAACCGGATCAATTGCCGAGGCCGCGCGCCGCCTGCATCTCACGGCTGCCGCCGTGGCCCAGCAGATGCGCACGCTGGAGCGCGAGTTCGGCACCGAGCTGCTGGCGCGTGCCGGGCGCACCGTGGCGCCCACGCCCGCGGGTCACCGCCTGGCCGCGACCGCGCCCCAGCTGCTGCGCGACCTGGCCCATGCGCGCACCCATGTGAACCAGGAGTCCGAGGTCGGCGAGCTGATGCTGGGCACGATCAACACCGCGCTGCACAGCTTGCTGCCCGACATTCTGGCGCGCTTTGTTGCCGAGCTGCCCGGCGTCAAGGTCTTCCTGCAGTCGGGCACGACCCAGCAGGTCTACCAGGCCGTGCAGCAGGGCACGCTGGATGCCGCCATCTGCCTTTACCCCTCGTTTGCGCTGTCCAAGGCCTTTGATTGGTCGCTGCTGCGCGAGGAGTCGCTGATCTTGCTGGCGCCGCGCCATCTGGCCGGCATGACGCCGTTCGAGCTGCTGCGCACCCAGCCGCTGATACGCTACGACCGCAGCCTGGGCGGCGGGCAGATGATTGAGCGCTACCTGCGCGCCAACCAGATCAGCGTGCTGCGCGAGCGCTTCGAGCTCAGTTCGCTGGTGGCGATCTCCATGATGGTTGACCGCGGCCTGGGCGTGGCCGTGGTGCCCGACACTGCGCTGGACTGGCCCGACGGCCACAACGTCGTGCGGCTGGCGCTGCCCGGCCAGAGCGAATCGCGCCGTTTTGGCACGCTGTGGCTGCGGTCTTCGCCGCGGTTGGCGCGCATACGCCGGCTGGTGGATTGCGCCCAGGCGGTGGTCATGGAGCGCGGCTATGCCGTTCCTGGCAGTAGGCCCTCTGCGGGTTATGCCGAATAGCTATACCTGCTAGCGGGCGATAAGGCTGGTGGGAGCCGCTGCAAGTGTTCAGAATGTGCAGCAATACACAGGAGAGACAACAGCAATGCAAACGGCCATTCCCTGCCTTTTGATGCGTGGCGGCACCTCGAAAGGCCCGTTCTTTCGGGCCGAGGACCTGCCGCAAGACCTGGCAACGCGCGACAAGGTGCTGCTCGCGGCGCTGGGTTCGCCCGACAAGCGCCAGATCGACGGCATTGGCGGCGCCCATCCACTGACCAGCAAGGTCGGCATGGTGTCGCTGAGCCAGCGCGAAGGCATTGATCTCGAGTTTCTGTTTGCCCAGCTCCAGCCCGAGAAAGACACCGTCGACACCACGCCCAATTGCGGCAACATGCTTGCCGCCGTCGTGCCGTTCGCCCTCGAGACCGGCATGGTCAAGGCGCGCGGCGAGACCAGCACCTTTCGCGTGCTGACGCTCAACACCGACATGGCGGCCGACATCACGGTGCAGACGCCGGGGGGCCAGATCTCGTATGAAGGCACGGCGCGCATCGATGGCGCGCCCGGCCAGTCGGCGCCGGTGGACATCAGCTTTCTCGACACCGCGGGCTCGGTCTGCTCCAGCCTGCTGCCCACGGGCCAGCCCAGGGACACGATCACCGTCACCGGAGAAGGCTTTGACGACTTCACGCTGGAGGTGACCTGCATAGACAACGGCATGCCGCTGGTCATCCTGCGCGCGGCCGACGTGGGCCGTACGGGCCAGGAAAGCGTTGCCGAGCTCAATGCGGACACCGACCTCAAGCGCCGCATCGAGGCGCTGCGCCTGCAGATCTCGCAGCGCATGGGCCTGGGCGATGTGACGCAGAAGAACTACCCGAAGATGACGCTGATCGCGCCGCCCGCCCATGGCGGGGCGCTGACCACGCGCAGCTTCATTCCCCACGCCTGCCATGACGCCATCGGCGTGCTCGCGGCCGTGACCGTGGGCACGGCGGTGAAGATGCCCGGCACCGTCTGCGAAGGCGTGGCCCAGCTGCCCCAGGGCACGGGCAGCGTCACGGTGTCGGTGGAACACCCCACGGGCGAGTTCAGCGTGACGCTGGACAGCGATCCGGACCAGCCTTCGGTCGTGACCCAGGCCGCGCTGCTGCGCACCGCGCGCCTGCTGATGCGCGGCGAAGTGATGGTGCCGCGCGCGGCCTGGGACGGTGCGCGCTGATTGCCATGGCCAAGGCCTGCCCCGGGCGTGGCCTCGAGAGTGAAGTGAAGTCTTATGTCATCCAAGTCCCCGCGTGAGACGGGTTCTGCCGTGAATGTGCAGACCCTGCTCAACGAACACCCGTTCTCGGGTTTTCAGTGGCGCATTTTCGCCCTGTGTTTCTTCATCGTGCTGCTTGATGGCTTCGATACCTCGGCCATCGGCTACATCGCGCCCCATCTGATGACCGAGTGGGGCGTGAGCAAGCCCGATCTCGCGCCGGTGCTCAGCGCCGCGCTGTTCGGCCTGGCCGCGGGCGCGCTCAGCGCAGGCCCGCTGGCCGACAAGCTGGGCCGCAAGGTGGTGCTCGTGGGCTCGGTGGCGGTGTTTGCCCTCGCCTGCCTGGGCTCGGGCTTTTCTCCCAATCTCTGGACGCTCACGGCGCTGCGCTTCATCACCGGCGTGGGCCTGGGCGCGGCCATGCCCAATGCCGTGACGCTGATGAGCGAGTACTGCCCCGACAGCCGCCGCGCTACGCTGACCAATGCGATGTTCTGCGGCTTTCCCCTGGGCGCGGCGTTTGGCGGCTTTCTCGCGGCCTGGATGATTCCGCTGCTGGGCTGGCGCAGCGTGCTGATGCTGGGCGGCGTGCTGCCGCTGATCCTGGTCGTGCTGCTGCTGTGGCAGCTGCCCGAATCGGTGCGCTACATGGTGGCCAAAGGGTACCCGATGGAGCGCGTGCGCCGCGTGCTGCTGCGCATCGCCGGCGAGAGCGTGCGCAGCGTGCAGCGCTTTGTGCTGACCGAGACCGCGCCCGCGTCGCACGCCAAGAGCGGCATAGGCGTGGTGCTGTCGGCGCCTTACCGCGTGGGCTCGGTCATGATGTGGCTGGCGTATTTCATGGGCCTGGTGATCTTCTATGCGCTGATCAACTGGATGCCCATACTGTTTCGCGACGCGGGCCTGGACCCCAAGACCGGCGCGCTGGTCGCGGCGCTGTTTCCGCTGGGCGGCGTGGGCGCGGTGTTTTTCGGCTGGCTCATGGACCGCTTCAACGCCACGCGCATCATTGCCGTTGGTTATGCGCTGACGGCCGTCTCGATCTGGTGGATAGGCCAGACTGCGGGCAATCTCGGCTGGCTCGTGGTATCGGTGTTTCTTGCCGGCACGATCATGAACACCGCGCAGTCGTCCATGCCGGCGCTGGCCGCGGCTTTCTATCCCACGCGCGGGCGGGCCACGGGCGTTGCCTGGATGCTGGGCATAGGCCGCTTTGGCGGCATTGCCGGCTCGTTCCTGGTGGCCGAGCTGTCGGCCCGGCACCTGGGCTTCAGCGAGATCTTCAGCGTGGTTGCCGTGGCAGGCCTGGTCGCGACCGGTGCGCTGATCGTCAAGGAAGTTTTCAGTCCCAAGCCCCACGGTGAAACCGTGGGCCGCACCGCCGCGCACTGAGCCGGCACCCTCTAAGAATCTCAGGAGAACATTGCGATGATCATTGATGTACACGGCCACTACACCACGGCTCCGGCGGCGCTTGGCGCCTGGCGCGACCTGCAGATCGCAGGCCTCAAGGACCCCAGTCAGGCCCCGTCGGCCAGCTCGCTGAAGATCAGCGACGACGAGATCCGCGACACCATAGAAAACAACCAGCTCAAGCTGATGAAGCAGCGCGGCTCGGATCTGACGATCTTCAGCCCGCGCGCGAGCTTCATGGCCCACCACATCGGCAACTTCGAGACCTCGGCCACCTGGGCGGCAATCTGCAACGAGCTGTGCTATCGCGTCAGCGAACTGTTTCCCGAGCACTTCATTCCCGCGGCCATGCTGCCCCAGTCGCCCGGCGTGGATCCCGCTACCTGCATTCCCGAGCTGGTGAAATGCGTGGAGCAGTATGGCAACGTCGGCATCAACCTCAACCCCGATCCGTCGGGCGGCCACTGGACTTCGCCGCCGCTGTCGGACCGCAGCTGGTACCCGATCTACGAGAAGATGGTCGAGTACGACATTCCCGCCATGGTGCATGTGAGCACCAGCTGCAACAGCTGCTTTCACACCACGGGCGCGCACTACCTGAATGCCGACACCACGGCCTTCATGCAATGCCTGACCAGCGACCTGTTCAAGGACTTTCCCACGCTCAAGTTCCTGATTCCGCATGGCGGCGGCGCCGTGCCCTACCACTGGGGGCGTTTTCGCGGCCTGGCGCAGGAACTCAAGAAGCCTTTGCTTGACGAGCACCTGCTCAACAACATCTTCTTCGACACCTGCGTCTACCACCAGCCGGGCATTGATTTGCTCACCAAGGTGATCCCGGTCAAGAACATTCTTTTTGCCAGCGAGATGATTGGCGCGGTGCGCGGCATCGACCCGACCACGGGCCATTACTACGACGACACCAAGCGCTACATCGAGGACACGGTGAACCTCAACGAGCAAGAGCGCTTCCAGGTCTACGAAGGCAATGCGCGCCGCGTCTTCACGCGCCTGGACGCCGCGCTCAAGAAAAAGGGCCTGTAAGCAGGCCGACAACAGACAGGAGATTCCTATGTACGAACTGGGTGTGGTTTACCGCAATATTCAACGCGCCGACAAGGCCGCGGCCGACGGCCTGGCCGCCTTGGGTTCCGCCACGGTGCACGAGGCCATGGGCCGCGTGGGCCTGCTCAAGCCCTATATGCGCCCCATCTATGCGGGGTCGCAAGTGTCGGGCACGGCCGTCACGGTGCTGCTGCAGCCCGGCGACAACTGGATGATGCATGTGGCGGCCGAACAGATCCAGCCCGGCGACGTGGTGGTCGCGGCCGTCACTTCGGAATGCACGGACGGCTATTTCGGCGACCTGCTGGCGACCAGCTTCCAGGCGCGCGGCGCGCGCGCGCTGATCATCGACGCCGGCGTGCGCGATGTGAAGACGCTGCAGGAAATGAACTTCCCGGTCTGGAGCCGCGCCATCTCGTCGCGCGGCACCATCAAGGCGACGCTGGGCTCGGTCAACATTCCCGTGGTCTGCGCGGGCATGTGGGTCACTCCCGGCGACGTGATCGTGGCCGATGACGACGGCGTGGTCTGCGTGCCCGCGGCCAAGGCCGTCGCCACGCTCGCAGCCGCGCAAAAGCGCGAAAGCTTCGAAGGCGAAAAGCGCGCCAAGCTGGCCTCGGGCGTGCTGGGCCTGGACATGTACCAGATGCGTGAACCGCTGGAAAAAGCCGGTCTGCGTTATATATGAAGCACCCCCTGAGCGACTGCGTCGCTTCCCCCTCTCAACCTACGGTGGAGGGGGACGACACCATCGCTGCGGGGCGGCCCTTGCTCGGTGTCCCCTTGCTGGGGCACGCCGGTTTCTGGCGCTGCGGGCGATGCAAGCGCTGCAGAAAACTGAAAGATTGAACAACATGTCAAAATTTGAAAAGACGCCCGGCTGGCTCGACTGGTACAGCGGCCCGTCCAAACCCCAATTCCAGCTGCCTGCAGGCGCGGTCGATGCCCACTGCCATGTGTTTGGCCCGGGCGACGAATTCCCGTTTGCACCCGAGCGCAAGTACACGCCCTGCGACGCGAGCAAGCAGCAGCTGTTCGCGCTGCGCGACCATCTGGGCTTTGCGCGCAATGTGATCGTGCAGGCCACCTGCCACGGCGCCGACAACAGCGCCATGGTCGATGCCTGCAAGTCGTCGGGCGGCAAGGCGCGCGGCGTGGCCACGGTCAAGCGCAGCATCAGCGACGAGGAGCTGCAGGCGCTGCATGACGCCGGCGTGCGCGGCGTGCGCTTTAACTTCGTCAAGCGCCTGGTGGACTTCACGCCCAAGGACGAGCTGCTGGAGATTGCCGGCCGCATCCAGAAGCTGGGCTGGCATGTGGTGATCTACTTCGAGGCGGTCGATCTGCCCGAGCTGTGGGACTTCTTCACCAGACTGCCGACCACGGTGGTCGTCGATCACATGGGCCGCCCCGATGTGAGCCAGCCCATAGAGGGCCCCGAGTTCGAGCTGTTCCTCAAGTTCATGCGCGAGCACCCCAATGTCTGGAGCAAGGTGTCGTGCCCCGAGCGCCTGTCGGTCACCGGCCCCAAGGCGCTCGATGGCGAGCGCAATGCCTATCGCGATGTCGCGCCGTTTGCGCGCCGCGTGGTCGAGGAGTTTCCCGATCGCGTGCTCTGGGGCACCGACTGGCCGCACCCCAATCTCAAGGACCACATGCCCGACGACGGCCTGCTGGTGGACTTCATTCCCCACATCGCGCCCACGGCCGAACTGCAGCGCAAATTGCTGGTGGACAATCCCATGCGCCTGTACTGGCCTGAAGAAGGCCGCAAGGAGACCTGACATGGCTTTGCATAAACCCTATACCGATGTGCCCGGCACCATCATTTTCGACGCCCAGCAGTCCCGCAAGGGCTACTGGCTCAATCAGTTTTGCATGTCGCTGATGAAGGCCGAGAACCGCGCGCGCTTCAAGGCCGACGAGCGCGCCTACCTCGACGAGTGGGCGATGACCGAAGAGCAAAAGCAGGCCGTGCTGGCGCGCGATCTCAACTGGTGCATGCGCACCGGTGGCAACATCTATTTCCTGGCCAAGATCGGCGCGACCGACGGCAAGAGCTTCCAGCAGATGGCCGGCTCGATGACCGGCATGACCGAAGACGAATACCGCGCCATGATGCTTGCCGGCGGCCGCTCGGCCAACGGCAACCGTGTTGTCGGCGAAGACGGCGACGCCCAGGCGCACCGCCAGCCCCAAGGAAACTCTGCCCGCAAGGAGGGCAACTGAATGGCCCGCATCACCGCTTCCGTCTTTACCTCCCATGTGCCCGCGATCGGCGCCGCCCTCGACCTGGGCCGTGACCAGGACGACTACTGGAAGCCGCTGTTCAAGGGCTATGAGCCTTCCAAGCAGTGGATGAAGGACAACAAGCCCGATGTCATCTTCCTGGTCTACAACGACCACGCGACGGCATTCAGCCTGGACATGATTCCGACGTTCGCGATCGGCACGGCCGACACGTTCACGCCGGCCGATGAAGGCTGGGGCCCGCGCCCCGTGCCCACGGTGGTCGGTCATCCCGACCTGGCCTCGCACATTGCGCAGTCGGTGATACAGCAGGATTTCGACCTGACCATCGTCAACAAGATGGATGTCGACCATGGTCTTACCGTGCCGCTGTCGCTGATGTGCGGCCAGCCCACGCCCGAGCAGGGCTGGCCCTGCCCGGTGATTCCGTTTGCGGTCAACGTCGTGCAATACCCCGTGCCCTCGGGCCAGCGCTGCTTCAACCTGGGCCGCGCGATCCGCAATGCCGTGGAAAGCTATGACGAAGACCTCAACGTCCATATCTGGGGCACGGGCGGCATGAGCCACCAGCTCCAGGGCGCGCGCGCCGGTCTGATCAACAAGGAATGGGACCTGAACTTCATGGACCGCCTGATCGACAACCCCCACGGTCTGGCCAAGATGCCGCACATCGACTATGTGCGCGAAGCCGGCTCGGAAGGCATTGAACTGGTGATGTGGCTGATCGCGCGCGGCGCGATGAGCGACATCGACAGCCCGGCGCCCGTGCCCAAGGTCGCCCACCGCTTCTACCATGTGCCCGCGTCCAATACCGCCGTGGGCCACCTGATCCTGGAGAACCAATGAACAGCAAGAAGACCATCAAAGTTGCCCTGGCCGGTGCCGGCGCATTTGGCATCAAGCACCTCGACGGCATCAAGAACATTGACGGCGTCGAAGTCGTCTCCCTGGTGAGCCGCGACCTGGAGAAGACGCGCGAAGTCGCGGCCAAGTACGGCATTGCGCATGTGACCACCGACCTGGCCGACAGCCTGGCACTGGCCGAAGTCGATGCCGTGATCCTGTGCACGCCCACGCAGATGCATGCTTCGCAGGCGATTGCCTGCCTGGAAGCCGGCAAGCATGTGCAGGTCGAGATCCCCATGGCCGACAGCCTGGCCGATGCCGAGGCGGTGGTGGCCGCGCAAAAGAAGTCGGGCCTGGTTGCCATGTGCGGTCATACGCGCCGCTTCAACCCCAGCCACCAGTGGGTGCACCACAGGATTGCCGCGGGCGAGCTGAACCTGCAGCAGATGGATGTGCAGACGTATTTCTTCCGCCGCACCAACACCAATGCGCTGGGCCAGGCACGCAGCTGGACCGACCACCTGCTGTGGCACCACGCGGCCCATACGGTGGACCTGTTTGCCTACCAGGCAGGCAGCCCCATCGTGCAGGCAAATGCGGTACAGGGTCCGATCCACCCCGTGCTGGGCATTGCCATGGACATGAGCATCCAGCTCAAGGCCGCGAACGGCGCGATCTGCACGCTGAGCCTGTCGTTCAACAACGACGGCCCGCTGGGCACCTACTTCCGCTACATCGGCGACACCGGCACCTATCTGGCGCGCTATGACGACCTGTTCAACGGCAAGGAAGAGCAGATCGACGTTTCCAAGGTCGATGTGTCGATGAACGGCATCGAGTTGCAGGACCGCGAGTTCTTCGCCGCGATCCGCGAAGGCCGCGAGCCCAATGCCAGCGTGGCCCAGGTGCTGCCTTGCTACCAGGTGCTGCATAAGCTTGAGCAACAGCTGAATTGATACCCCCCTGAGCGACTATGTCGCTTCCCCTGAACAAGGGAGGCAAGAGGGCGTCCCCCTCGGTGCCGGGCGGCGTCCTGAGCTCCGTCGAAGGGCTCGGTGCCCCTCACTTGGGCCTCGCCAGTTTCATGGGTAGCGCGCGAGAGCGACTTATAGTTGATTTGCAAGCTAAAGGCCAGTGCCCGCGAAGCGTGTGCACTGGCCTTGTTCTTTCCAAGGATTTCATTGATGCAAACGCGAAAAATCGGCCCCTTTGATGTCACTTCCGTCGGTCTGGGCTGCATGAACCTGAGCCATGCCTACGGCACGCCGCCCAGCGCCGAGCAGGGCCGCGAGCTGCTCGCGCATGCGCTCGACCAGGGCGTGACGCTGTTTGACACCGCGGCGCTCTACGGCTTTGGCGCGAACGAAACCCTGGTCGGCCCGGTGCTTGCGCCGCACCGCGACCGCATCACGCTGTGCAGCAAGGGCGGCATGGCGGGCGTGGTGGGCGACGATGGCGTCACGCGCCGCGTGATCGATGGCCGGCCCGCGACGCTGCGGCGCAATTGCGAAGACAGCCTGCGCCGGCTGGGCACCGACGTGATCGACCTTTACTACCTGCACCGCTGGGACAAATCGGTGCCGATCGAGGAATCCGTGGGCGAGATGGGCCGATTGTTGCAGGAGGGCAAGGTGCGCGCACTGGGCCTGTCCGAAGTCTCGGCCGAGACGCTTGCGCGCGCCCACCGCGAACACCGGATCACCGCGTTGCAAAGCGAGTATTCGCTGTGGTCGCGCAATGCCGAACTCGGCACGCTGCAGCGCTGCGCCGAGTTGGGCATTGCCTATGTGGCCTTCAGCCCGCTGGGCCGGGGGTTTCTCACGGGCAGTCTGCAGGATGTCTCGGGCCTGGGCGAAAAGGATGTGCGCAAGCCCATGCCGCGCTTCTCCAGCGAGAACTACCCGCGCAATCTGCGCCTGCTCGCGCCCATGCGCGAGATTGCCGAGCAGGCCGACTGCAGCCTGGCCGCGCTGGCCGTTGCCTGGGTGCTGCACCAGGGCGAGCAGGTGATTGCCCTGCCGGGAACCACGCAGCCCAAGCACCTGGATGAAGACCTGCATGGCGGCGAGGTGAAGCTGTCGAGCGCCCAGTTGGCGCAGCTCGATGCGCTGTTCCGGCCCGAGGCGATTGCCGGCAGCCGTTATGCGCCGCAGGGGCATCGCGAAGTCGATACCGAGGAGTTCGTGCGCGCCGAGTAAGCGCCTTGCGTGCAAGCCCTGTGAAGCCGCTGCGGTTGCCTGCAGCGGCTTTTGTGTTCCAGCACCCGGCACGGCCGGGCGCAGGGATCACCGCTCCACGGCCCTGTCTTTGCACTTCAGACAGAGGCATGCCGGGGCGTGGCAGTGTCGCAATGGGATGAGGTGCAAAACCCACAGCTTGATAGTAAAAAGCTATTTATTGTATAGTCTGATTGCTTTAAGCAATCAATGCTTTGGTGGTCACTGCATCTGCCGTGGCGCCGGGCCCATTCTCCACCTCAGGCCATTGGCCACTGTCTTTGTATATCACCATGCCCCTGTTTAAAACTACCGCTGACAGCGATGCCGATCAACTTGCGACAAGGGTCTCCTTGACCATGAACGCTTTGCAAGATCAAGCCCAGCTGTCCGATGATCGATGGAATGAAAACTTCGAGAGAATAGAAGTGCTTGTGAAGTACTTGCTGGAAAATACGGACGCCGTCATGAAGGCCCGGCATGGCTTGCAGGAGCTCAACGACGCCGTTGGCGGGCAAAAAAATGAGGTCTACCAGCAAGCAGCTGAAAAACTCGCCAAGTTAGGTCACGACACAAGCAATGTTTCGGCTGATTCAGCCGATCCGGTTGTTTTGTATTTGGCCGGCCCGTTGGCGAAAGCGAGACTGGAACTTGAAACCTGCAAGGCTTGGCGAGATGCTGCCGAGACAGGCCTGCGGGAGACCCTGTGCTCTTTGGATTTGGACTCCAGCGTCGATGCAAATGAACTGGTGGCCACCATCGTGCTGGTGGCAACGACAGCGTATGCCACGGACGACCCAATGGACAGTGCGCTGCGCCAGGAGCATGTGTCCGCGATAGAGCAAGGGGAGTGGATGCAAAGCCTCCTGGCCACGGACACGAAGGTGGCCGTGGTGGGATCGCCCGATGGCGAGAATATCTTCTTCGAACATTTGCAAGCGCTATAAGCCTTTGAAGCGAAAGGGAAAAGCCGCTGCAGTCCCCTGCAGCGGCTTTTCCCTTCGGGTCTGGCGGGCATCGCCTGGGCCCCGGAATGATCTGAGCCGCTGGCCCTGTCAGCCACGGACGCTGCGCACCACTTCGCTATCCACCCCTTATTGTTTCTTTCACCATGCCGCTCACCCCCGAATTGATATCCCACACTTCACAGACTGCGGGACGTTCCCTCAAATCAGTGACCTTTGGTCTTGTTGACTACGAATGGGTTTTTCATCCCATGCCGGGGGAGTTGCGTATACAGCTGGAGTGGGCGGCCGAGGAATTGAATGCCCGGCGCGAAGGCTATGTAGTTGCCAAGGCCCAGTGGCTGAAGAGCGCGCTGGAACAAGTGCAGGGCCAGTTCAATGACCTGCGCGCGCGTTGGGGCCATGTGTGCGAGGCCTACACGTCTGCCGAGGAGATGGAAGAGGCGCTTTGGCATTGCTACGTGGATTCAACCGACAGGTTTCGCGTCAGAGGCTCTGGCGAGCTCACGGTTTCTCAGAATTCCACGCTGGACAAGCTGTATGAAAATTGGCAGGAAAGCAAGAAAGCATATGATTTCTGGACGATCGAACTGGAAGTGCGGCACGCAGAGCTAATGGATGCAAAAGCACTTTGCGCCAGCCTGTACCAAGAGGCGGATGCGAAGTTCGACGCAGAAATCACCGATTGCCTTTTGAAGGCGATGCACATTGCAAGCCAGCTGAATGCGGCAGAGCGAGATTTCGAGCCCGAGACAACGGACTCCTTGGCATGCTGGGAGCATGCAGCAGCATCTGTTTTTCCAGCAGAAGTGCTTTGCAGCAATGCGTCGTCTGAAGAGCTGCCCGCTAGCGCCGCTTCAGCAGTCACTGCGACGGGCTGCGAACTGGGTGAGCTGCTGCGCGGTGAATGGCCGGATGTCGGCACAAGCCATGGCTTTCAATGATTGCGCACAGGCGCTCTGATTGACACGGAGGAGTGAATCCGCCGGCCTGTTTCAAGCCGGTAAAAAAGCCGCTGCAGTCACCTGCAGCGGCTTTTTCCTTCGGGCCTGGCGGGGAATTACAGTTCCAGATTCGCGCGCCGGATCACATCGCCAAAGCGCTTGTTCTCCTCGACCATGAAGGTCTTGAATTCCTGCGGCGTGGGGAAGTAGTTCTCGTAGCCGAAGGTCTGGAACTTGGGCTGTACATCGGGCTCGGCCAGCGCCTTCATGGTGTCGCGGCGGATCTTGTCGACCACGGCTGCGGGCGTGCTCTTGGAGACTGCGAAGGCATTCCAGCCGGTCACGATGGCATTGGCCGGGCCGCCCGATTCAGCGACCGTGGGAATGTCTTCATAGCCCTTGAGGCGGTGAGGCGCCAGCACGGCCAGGAAGCGCAGCTTGCCCGAACGCGCGAGCGGGCCGGCCGTGCCTGACGAGCCCAGGGCAAACGCGAGTTCGCCCGTGGCCACGCTGGTGTACAGCTGGCTGGTTTCCTTGTAGATCACATGCTCCATCTTCGTGCCCGTGAGCGACTCGAGCAGGGCCGAGCCCAGGTGCACGGGATTGCCCACCGACCATGATCCGTAGTTGAGCTTGCCGGGGCGCGCCTTGGCGTCGGCAATCAGGTCGGCCATGGTCTTGTAGGGGCTGTCCGTGGCGACGCAGACAAAAAAGAAGGTGCGAAACAGCGGCAGCACGACTTCGAAGTCCTTGTCGATGTTGTAGGGCAGCTTCTTGAACAGGTGGGGATAGGCCGCGAGGTGGACATTGTCCAGCTGGATGATGTCCGTGCCGTCGGTCGCGCCGCGCTTGAACGCATCGATGGCGATGAAGCCATTGCCGCCAGGGCGGTTCTCGACGATCACCGGCTGGTTCCAAAGGCGTGACAGCTTGTCTGCGACCAGACGCGAAGTGCCATCGGGGCCGCCGCCCACGGGGAACGGATTGATGATGCGCACCTGCTTGGTCGGCCAGTTGGTCGCGGTCTGCGCACGGGCCGGGGCCATCGCGCCCAGCGCCAGTGCACCCAGGGCAAGGCCGGCGCTGCGGCGGTTCATTGGGCGTGTATCTTGGGTCATTTTGTCTCCGTTATCGGCTGATCGCGTTTTTTTGCGTGCGCTTTCTCCCGTTCCGACGGGGGCGCACGAACTTATTCTGCATTGTCGCAGTCCGGCTCGCATCACCTAGATGCCCACCTCTCTACCAGCTATAGCAAAATGGCATGGTTACAGTTCGAGTGCGCCATGAATCTTCAGCAGATAGAAACTTTTGTCCAGGTGGCCGAGACCGGCAGCTTCAGCAAGGCCGCGCTCTTGCTCGATATAGCGCAGCCGGCGCTCAGCCGCCAGGTGCGGACGCTGGAAATCGAGCTGCGCGAGACGCTGCTGATACGCACCGGCCGCGGCGTGACGCTCACCGATGCCGGCCGGCGCCTGCTTGAGCATGGCCATGCCATCATGCAGCGCGTGGCCCTGGCCAAGGAGGACCTGGGCAGCCAGCGCGACGAGCCGGTGGGCCGTATCGTCGTTGGCCTGCCGCCCAGCCTGGCGCGCCGGCTCACGCTGCCACTGATCGATGTGTTCAGCCGTGAAATGCCCAAGGCGGGCCTGGCCGTGGTTGAAGGCTTCTCGGTCAACATGGCCGAGTGGCTGACTTCGGGCCGCATGGACCTGGCCCTGGTCTACACGCCCGAGCCCCAGCCCCAGGTCGAAGTCACGCCCGTGCTTGAAGAACGGCTGTGCCTGATAGGCCCGGCAAGCATGGGCGAGCGCACTTCGGTGCGCTTCGAGGAGCTGTCGGGCTATCCCCTGGTCATGCCCCAGCGCGGCCAGATCTTCCGCAAGCTGATGGAAGCGCAGGCAACGCTGTCGCAGGTCAAGCTCAACGTGGTCTGGGAAGTCTCCAGCGTGCCCGCCATCCTTGACCTGGTGCGCGGCGGCTACGGCTACGCTGCGCTCACCGCCAGCGCGCTCAGCAGCCACGACCACCAGGACGAACTGGCCTGCATCCCCATCGAATCGCCGGGCATTGTGAGCACGCTGTGCATGGCGCAGTCGGCAAAGAAGAAAAGCACGCCGCTGATTCGCCGCACTTCGGAGTTGCTGCGGGACTTGTGTCTGGAGGCGGCTGTCAGGCCCTTGAAGGGGGAGTGATTCGGGGGGCTGAGGGCCTTGCCGGTGCGGTCAAAGCAGGAGCGCCCGGGCAGCCCGCGCTCACAGCAAGGGCCTTAACTCCTGGGCCGCGTCGCGCAGCAGCGGCAGCAGACTGCGCTGCAGTGCCTGAGCCGTCATGTGCTGGGCCGACATCACCGCGTTGAGCGCCGCCACGGTCTGGCCGGCACTGCTGCGCAGCGGCACGGCAATGGCCTGCACGCCCAGTTCATGCTCTTCCTGGGCAATGCAATAGTCCTGGGCGCGCACCTGGTCCAGGCAGGCGTGCATTTCGGCCGGCTGGGTCAGCGTATGCAGCGTGAGCCGATGCAGCGTGCGACACGCCAGCCATTCGTCCAGCGCCGGCAGGGGCAGGGCGGCCAGCAGCACGCGGCCGGTCGATGACGCATGCGCGGGCAGGCGGCTGCCCAGATGCACGCCATGGGCAAACAGCGGCTGGGCCGCGCCTTGGGCCGTGCTGCGCGCGATGACCACGGTTTCGCCGCCCGCCAGAATGGCCGCCGAAAACGAGAACGCCGCCAGCGCGCTCAGGCGGTTGAGTACAGGCTGCACGATGCGCGGCAGGCGGGCACTCGCGAGGTAGCTGCCCGACAGGCCCAGCACCTTGGGGGTGAGCCAGAAATGGTGGCCGTCGGACTCAAGATAGCCCAGATGCGCGAGTGTCAGCAGATGGCGGCGCGCGGCGGCGCGCGTGAGGCCCGCGCGCTCGGCGGCAAGGGTGGCATTGAGCCGCTGGCGCTCGGTGTCGAAGCATTCAAGCACCGCCAGGCCCTTGCCCAGGCCGGCGATGTAGTCGGCCGCGGCAATGCCGGGACCAGGCAATGGGGAAGGCGAAGCAGTCATGGGTGTGATCGCAGATATTGCGCGATAGTCGCACATTTTGCGCGATGATCGCGCAAAAGTCGATCCAAGCTTGCGCTGGCGCAGGACATCGCTTCTACGCTAGCGGCAAACAACCTTGGTGGAGAGACAGATGCGCACTCAAGTGGCAATCATCGGTGCGGGCCCCGCAGGCCTGCTTCTGGGACAACTGCTTTACGAAGCAGGAATCGACAACATCATCCTGGAGCAGCGCAGTCCCGACTATGTGCTCGGCCGCATACGCGCCGGTGTGCTTGAACAGGTCACGGTCGATTTGCTGACCCAGGCCAAGGCCGATGCGCGCATGCGCGCCGAAGGCCTGCCGCACGACGGCATCGAACTGCTGTTTGGCGGCAAGCGCCACCGCATCGACCTGCATGAACTCACGGGCGGCAAGCGCGTGATGGTCTACGGCCAGACCGAGGTCACGCGCGATCTGATGCAAGCGCGCGAACGCGCCGGCCTGCTCACGGTATACGAGGCCCAGGACGTGACGCCGCTCGAGTTCGGCAGCGAGCGCCCGCGCGTGCGCTACAACAAGGATGGCGCGCAGCATGAAATCAGCTGTGACTTCATTGCCGGCTGCGACGGCTTTCACGGCGTGTGCCGCGCCAGCATTCCCGCGGACAGCATTCGCAACTACGAGAAGGTCTATCCGTTTGGCTGGCTGGGCATCCTGGCCGATGTGCCGCCGGTGTCGCACGAGCTGATCTACGCCCATACCGAGCGCGGTTTCGCGCTGTGCAGCCAGCGCAGCGCCACGCGCAGCCGCTACTACCTGCAGGTGCCGCTGAGCGACAAGGTGGAGAACTGGAGCGATGAAGCGTTCTGGGACGAACTGCGCCTGCGCCTGGACCCCGAGGCGCGCGACCACCTGGTCACGGGCGCTTCGCTGGAAAAAAGCATTGCACCGCTGCGCAGTTTCGTGTCCGAACCCATGCGCTTTGGCCGCATGTTTCTCGCAGGCGACGCGGCCCACATCGTTCCGCCCACGGGCGCCAAGGGGCTGAATCTGGCCGCATCCGACGTGGGCTATCTGTCAAATGCGTTTGCCGAGTACTACCAGCAGCGCAGCAGCGAAGGCATAGACCGCTATTCGGAAGTCAGCCTGCGCCGCGTCTGGAAGGCCGAGCGCTTCTCGTGGTGGATGACTTCGCTGATGCACCGCTTCCCCGATTCGGGCGACTTCGAGCGCAAGGTGCAGGAAGCCGAACTCGACTACCTGGTGCATTCGCGCGCCGGCTCGACCGCGCTGGCGGAGAACTATGTGGGTCTGCCGCTGAACTGAAGCAATGGCCGATTGCTGTGCGCGCCGGTGCGGCGAAAAAAAAGCGCTGCGGGTGCAGCGCCTGAATTCCCAGAGGGAAGAGACATAGCTGCACTTTAAGCGCCCCGGCTTGCAGCTGGAAGAAAGCTTTTTGCATGAGCTTGTGCGCGAAACGACTGACGGCCCATATGCGTTGCCTGCGGTGCCTGCGTTGGGGCGGTTTCAGTCCGTGATGTATTCGGGGTGGCGCGCGCGGATGTCGGCGACGCGGCTGAGCGTGCCTGAGAGATGGGAGCGCAGCGCGGCCTGGGCGGCGTCGGGCGCGCCGCTGGCCAGCGCCTCGACAATGCTGCGGTGGTCGCGCACCACGCGCTGGGCATTGCCCGGCGAAGGCAGATCGAGCCGGCGCAACCGGTCGAGGTGACCGCTGCGTCGCTGCACCAGCTCGTACAGGTCGGGCACGAACGCGGCTTCGTACATCGCGCGGTGAAAGGCCTGGTCGGCGGCAATGAACTCCTCGGCGCCGTTGCTCGCCAGGGCCGCCTGCACATCGACCAGCGAGCGCAGACGTGCGTGCAGCGCGCTGTCGCCGGTCAGCGCCAGCGTGCGCACCACCTCGAGTTCAATTGAGCAGCGCAGGAACTGCGCCTGTTCGGCCGAGGGCAGATCGATGCGGCTGACGCGCGTTGCATGCTGGGCAAAGATATCGACCAGGCCCTCCTGGCGCAGCTGCATCAGCGCGTCGCGCACCGGGGTCTGGCTCAGCTGAAAACGTTCGGCGAGTTCTACGCGGGACAGCGCAGTGCCTGGCGCCAGTTCCAGGGAAATGATGGCTTCGCGCAGCCAGCCGAACACTTGCGGGGCGGCCTGGCGGGTGCGATCGAGCTTGTGTAGTGTCTTCATCGGAGTTCGCTATTGAAGTTTTGATTCTAGGGTCTGCGGCATTGACGCGCTAATACATTAGTGCTTCAATGCATTGGGATTTCAGCATTTCAATAAATATCCGGAGACAAATCCATGCACCGTCGCCTTGCCCTGGTTGCTGCCGCCTGCAGTGCCGCCTGCGTTTTCACCGCCACGGCCCATGCGGCCGACTGGCCCACGGCCAAGGCCATCACCTGGGTCGTGCCTTTTGCGCCCGGCGGATCCACCGACGTCGTGGCGCGCATGGTCGGCCACGAGCTGTCGGCCGCGCTCAAGCAGTCGGTGGTGATCGACAACCGCCCGGGCGCGGGCGGCGCGATTGGCGTGCAGGCCGTGGCGCGCTCGCCGGCCGATGGCTACACGCTGATCGGCGGCACCATCAGCACCCATGCAATCAATTCGGCGCTCTACAAGAAACTGCCTTACGACCCGGTCAAGGACTTCGAGCCGGTCACGCTGATCGCCTATGTGCCGAATGTGCTGATGGTCAACAGTTCGCTGGGAGTGAACACCATCCAGGAACTGGTCGCGTGGATTCGCAAGAACCCCGAGAAAGCGTCGTATGCGTCTTCGGGCGCGGGCACGTCGACCCACCTGACCGGCGCGCAGATGGCCGAGCTGATCAAGGTGCCCATGCAGCACATCGCCTACAAGGGCAGCCCGCAGGCGCTGCAGGACGTGGCCGCGGGCAACGTGCCTTTCCTGTTTGACCAGCTCACGGCCGGCCTGCCGCTGGTCAAGGCCGGCAAGCTCAAGTTCCTGGCCGTGACGACCAAGACGCGTTCGCCGCTTGCACCCGATGTGCCGACCACCGCCGAGGCAGGCTTCCCCGGCCTGGACCTGGTGTCCTGGCAGGCGGTCTACGCGCCCAAGGGCACGCCCAAGGAAGTCGTCGCGCGGCTCAACACCGAAGTCGTCAAGGCGCTCAAGACACCTGAGCTCAAGGGCAAGCTGGAGACGCAGTTTGGCATGCAGGTCGTGGGCAGCACGCCGGCCGAGCTGGCTGCGGTCACCGCCGCCGACATGGCCCGCCTGGGCGAACTGGTGCGCAAGACCGGAGCCACCACCGAGTAAGGTCTGGCCAGACACAGAGACCGCAACCGAGACACAAGAGAACCATGGCACGCGATATCACCATCACCCACGTCCGCATCACGCCCATTGCCTTTCGCGACGGGCCGCTGCTCAACGCAGCCGGAATCCATGAACCCTGGGCATTGCGCGCCATTGTCGAGATCGAGAGCAGCGACGGCCGCGTAGGCATTTCGGAGACCTATGGCGACGAACCCATGCTCAAGGTGCTGGAGCAGGCGCGTGCGCTGCTGATCGGCCTGTCGCCGTTCGCGCTCAACACCATGGAAGAGCGCGTGCGCGCCACGATCACGGCCGTGCCCGGAGCCGTGGAGTTCGAGCTGGCTCCCGGCTCGCACGCGGCCAAGAACGCGCCCAAGGTGATCAGCACCTTTGAAGTCGGCATGCTTGATCTGCAGGGCCAGATTGTCGGCGCGCCCATTGTCGACCTGCTGGGCGGCGCGGTGCGCCCGGCCGTGCCCTACAGCGCCTACCTGTTTTTCAAGTATGCGGAACATGTCGGCAAACCCTACGCGCCCGACGCCTGGGGCGAGGGCATCAGCCCCGCGCAGATCGTTGCCCAGGCGCGGCGCATGATCGACCTCTACGGCTTCCAGAGCATCAAGCTCAAGGGCGGGGTGTTCGAGCCCGGCCATGAAGTGGCCTGCATGCAGGCGCTGGCCCAGGCCTTTCCGGGTCTGCCGCTGCGCCTGGACCCGAATGCCAACTGGTCGCTGGCAGCGAGCATTGCCGCCGCACCCGCGCTCGATGAAATCCTCGAGTACTACGAAGATCCCACGCCAGGCCTCGAGGGCATGGCCGAGCTGGCCAGGCACACCCGGCTGCCCCTGGCCACCAACATGGTGATCACCACCATGGAGGATTTTCGCAAGGGCTGCGAGATGGGCTCGGTCAAGGTGCTGCTGTCCGATCACCATTACTGGGGCGGCCTGCGCGCCACGCAGACGCTGGCGCGCATGTGCCGGCTCTGGGGTCTGGGCATGTCCATGCATTCGAACTCGCACCTGGGCATCAGTCTGATGGCCATGACCCATGTCGCGGCCAGCGTGCCCAACCTGACCTATGCCTGCGATACCCACTACCCCTGGCAGGAAGAAGAGGTGGTCAAGGGCGGGCGCATACGCTTCGAGCAGGGCGCGGTGGCCGTGCCCACGACGCCGGGGCTGGGCGTGGAGCTGGACCACCAGGCGCTGGCCACGCTGCACGCCCAATACCTCGAATGCGGCGTGCGCAACCGCAACGACCTCCAGCAGATGCGCCGCTACGACCCGTCGTTCACGGGCAAGACGCCGCGATTTCTGTAAAAAAGAGTGCGAGCCGGGCTTCAGCGCCCGGGCCTGCGCGTTAAGCTCGGGAATCTATGACGCACGTCACTTTTTCACCTCCGTACATCCACCCCGACCAGGCCGCAGGCCAGCTGCGCAGCCAGGGGTATGCCGTTTTATCGCCTGCCGACGTGGCGGCCTGGATCGGCGCGACGCCGGCGCAACTGCGCACGCTGGCCGACGACTGGTCCGATCTGCCGCCCGACGAGCATCTCAAGGATGGTGGCCGCTACCGGCGCCGGCGCCACTCGTGCTTCATTGCCGAGAACGGTCATCTGCAGCAGGTCGCGCACCGCGCGCACTGGCAGCCCGTGGAGTACAACGCCCTGCACGGCGGCATGCTGCGCTTGTTTGCGCCCATGCACGAGCATGTCGTGGCCCAGCCCGCGTGGCGGAAACTGTTGATACAGCTGGGGCATCTGTCCGATCAGGTGTTCCGCCCGGACGCTCCTGCCGTGCCCTGGTTCATTGAATCCCACCAGTTCCGCATCGACACCACCCAGGGCATAGGTCGGCCCACGCCCGAAGGCGCGCACCGCGACGGCGTCGATCTGGTGGCGGTGTTCCTGGTCGGCCGCGAGCATGTGAAGGGCGGCGAAACGCGGGTGTTCGAAGCCTCGGGCCCCCAGGGCCAGCGCTTCACGCTGACCGAACCCTGGTCGCTGATGCTGCTTGACGATGCACGCATGATCCATGAAACGACGCCCATCCAGCCCGTCGCAGACGGTGGCTATCGTGATACGCTGGTAGTCACCTGCCGCCGCAACGGTTTTCAAGGCGCGCAATTCGACGACCCCGCGTGACTTGACAACCATCAATGCTTGCGGCCTTGTGGCATGCCACACTGCAGTCATTGGGCTCGCGCTGCGGCCTGTCGTGTTCATTTAGAGGAGAGACATTATGTTCAAGCACATTCTGGTTCCGGTCGACGGCTCGTCCACATCGCTGCTCGCGGTCTCCAAGGCCGCCGAACTGGCCAAGGTCTTTGGCAGCAGCGTGACCGCGGTCTACGTGGTCGATCCCTATCCCTTCACCGGCGTGGGTGCCGACTTCGCCTATGGTCAGGCTCAGTACCTGAGCGCCGCCACGACCGAGGCCAACACGGCGCTCGAGGCCGTGCGCAAGATCATGCAAGAGGCCGGCCAGCCGGTGAACACCGTGGTGGGCGAGGGCCATGCGGTGCATGAAGGCATTGTGCGCGTGGTCGAGAACACCGGCGCGGACCTGATCGTCATGGGCTCGCATGGTCGCCGCGGCCTGGAAAAGCTGATGCTGGGCAGCGTCACGGCACGCGTGCTGCGCTCGGTGCATGTGCCGGTGCTGGTCGTGCGCCCCTGATCCCTGTGGCTGACAGGCGCTGAAAAAGCCGCTGGCAGCAGCGGCTTTTTTGTGCCCGCCCCCTCAGAAGGAGTGCACGAGCCCTGCGGACAAGCCTGTCGCGCGCGCCTTGTTGGCTGCACCCTGAAAGCCGTTGCGCCAGCGCGTGCTGTCAAGCTCGGCATAGACCTTGGTGCGGCGCGAAAGCTTGTGTTCGGCAAAGGCCACGAGGCGGCCATAGCCGTCTTCGGCGGCGCCCGTGCGCGTGCGCTCCACCTTGTAATAGGCGGCCGTCAGATCGGTCTGCCCGGTGATGGCCCAGGTCGCGCCGGCCGACAGCATGCGCTGCACATTGTGCTGATTGACGGCGGTCTCGGCCTTGCTGCGCCCGGCATTGGCCGCCAGGCGCAGCTTGCCCCATTGGTAGGCCGCGCCCAGGGTCGCGCCATCGAGCTCGCGCTGGTTGGCATCCTTGAAGGTCTGGAACGCGCCCGATAGCGTGAAGCCGCTGGCCGCGTAGGCCAGGCCCAGGCCGCGCGACGACAGCGCGCCGCTTTCTCCCGCCACTTCGCCCAGGCCCAGCATGGCGCGCGCCGTCAGACCGCCCCAGCGGCCGGTGTATTTGAGCGAATTGTCAAGCCGGTACGAGCCCGAAGTCGAGCCCGCGCTGCCGAACTGTATGCCCAGACCATGCTGGCTCAGCGCCGCAACGCCTATGCTGGGGTTGAAGCTTGCAAAGCGCATGGCCAGCGGGTCCACGGGCGAGACTGCGTCGGCCAGCGTGGTGGTCTGCCGGCCCAGGGCCAGCGTGCCCCAGCTGCCCTGCAGGCCCAGCCATGACGCGCGGTCGAAGTACTTGCTGCTATTGGCCGAAGTGCCGGTATCGACGTTGATGCCGCTTTCGAGCTGGAACAGCGCCTTGGTGCCGCCGCCCAGGTCCTCGCTGGCGCGGATTCCCCAGCGGCTGGTGGTGTTGATGCCGCTGCCCACGCTGCGGGTCGAGCCGGCCGCGGGCGCGTTGCCCGCCGTCAGGCCGCTGCCGTGGCGCACGCCTGCGTCCACGATGCCGTACAGCGTGACGCTGCTGGTCTGCGCTGCGGCCCAGGTGCTGGCCAGCACGGCGCAAAGCGTTGCAATTTTCTTCATTCTTTTCTCCCTCTGGTTGCAATGTGAAGTCGCGCGCGGCGCTCAATCGGGCGTGAGCTGGGCCTTGAGCACCACGCCTTTCCACTTGGCGATCTCCTGGCGCACGGTCAGGCCCAGCTGCTCGGGCGTGCTGGTGTCGACCACCGCGCCTTGCTCCTCGATGCGGCGCGCCACGTCCTTGTCGGCCAGCGCGGTGTTCAAGGCCTTGTTGAGCTGATCGACCACGGGGCGCGGCGTCTTGCCGGGCGCGAACATGGCATACCACTGCGTGACTTCCACACCCTTGACGCCGGCCTCCTCAAGCGTGGGCACATCGGGCAGCAGCGACGAGCGCTTGGGGCCGGCCAGGGCCAGCGCGCGCAGCTTGCCGTTCTTGACATGGGTATAGGCCGAAAACAGGCTGGGAAACATGACCTGGGTCTGGCCGGCCATGGTGTCGTTCATGGCCGGCGCCGCGCCGCGATAGGGCACATGGGCCATCTGCGCGCCGCTTTCGAGCTTGAAGATCTCGGCCGTGAAATGCGGCGCCGTGCCATTGCCCGCCGAGGCGTAGTTGAATTCCTGGGGCTTGGCCTTGCTCAACGCCACCAGCTCGGCCACGGTCCGCGCCGCCACCTTGGGATTGACCACCATCAGCGTGGCCGAATAACTGACCATGCCTATGGGCTCGAACTGCGCAATCGGGTCGTAGCGCAGCTTTTGCAACGCCGGGCTCATGCCATGCGTGCCGATATAGCCGAAAAGAATGGTGTGGCCATCGGGCGTGGCGCGCGCCACATGTTCGGCCGCGATCGCGCCGTTGGCCCCGGCCTTGTTCTCGACAATCACCTGCTGGCCAAGCAGGCCTGACATTTTCTGGGCCACGACGCGCGCCATCGCGTCGTTGCCGCCGCCGGCGGCCGTGGGCACGACCAGGGTGATGGCCTTTTCGGGAAAGGCCGCGTGGGCCGTCGAAGCCAGCCAAGGCATGCAGGCGACGATGAGCGTGGCCGAGGCCAGCAGTGAACGGCGCGAGAGGCGGGAAGGGCGGATGGTGCGAGCGGTTGAATGCTTCATTTTTTGTCTCCTGTCATTGGTAGTCTTGGTCTTGAAATCAGTCGGTCAATGCGTGCTCTGCAACGTACAGCGTGCCCTCCAGAATCTTGCGTGCGGTGCGCACCAGCGCGGCCTGCACGAGCTTGAAATGGCCGTCGACTTCGCTGAGCTCGACGTCGACATGAATGCGGCCTGCGGGGTGAAGCACTTCGACGCGGCACGTGCCCGCGTGCGCCGGCTGGAAGTGGTCGGTGATCACCGTGCCCGGCAGCACATGGGCCGCGGCCACGCCTATCGCGCCGGTCACGGCATGCGAGCGATGGCAGCGCAGCGGCGTGAAGTAGCGCGAGACCACGCTGCCCGGCTGCGCGCCGGGCGACACGATCACCGGCTTGGGCAGCACGCTGTTCGAGACATCGCCCATGCCCATGCGCAATCCGGCTTCGCGGCGCAGCGCCTCGAGCCGGGCGAGCAGCGCGGCATTGGCGTCGAGCTCGGCCGGTGTCTCGTCGCCGCGCAGGCCCAGGTCGGCGGCACGCACCAGCACCATGACCTGGGCGGCGTCTATGCAGGTCACCTGCAGGCCCTGGATGGTGTCCATGCGCTGTCCCGTGGGAAATATCTGGCCCGTGACCGCGCCCCAGGCGTCGAGGAAATTCATCAGCACCGGCGCGGCCGTGCCCTGCACGCCGTCGATCTGCACATCGCCCTCGTAGTGCACGCGGCCACCGGCCGTGCAGACCTGGACATCGATGCGCGAGCGGGTGTTGACGTTGTAGACCCGCACCGTGGTGCTAGGGCCGTGGTCCGCGGCCGGCACCAGACCCTGTTCGATGGCAAACGGGCCGACGCCGGCAAGCATGTTGCCGCAGTTGGGCCGGGTGTCGACGCGCGCCTCCTCGACGCTGACCTGGGCAAACAGATAGTCGACATCGCAGTCGGCGTGCACCGACTTGGAGACGATGGCCACCTTGCTGGTCAGGGAGTTGCCGCCGCCCAGGCCGTCGATCTGCAGTTCGTGGGGCGAGCCCAGCGCCGCGATCAGCGTGCGATCACGCGCCGCAGGGTCGCGCGGCAGCCAGTCGGCGAGGAAGAACGGACCCCGGGAGGTGCCGCCACGCATCAGTACGCAAGGAAGTTTGTAGCTCATGGGTTCGCATGGTGCGGCGCCCGCTGTATTCTGTGAATTGCATTGTTGGCAATGATTGATGCACCAGACGCAATAGGCTGCAGGGCCATTTACATGGTGAAATCGCTTGCGTGAATTGCAATTTTTCTAAGGTTTGATGCACGCCGTGCAACAGACCCCAGCCTTGAAAGCGCCCCGCCATGCACAACAAATTCGACCTCGGCGACATCCAGGCCTTTGCGGCCGTCGCCGAGCTGCAGAGCTTTCGCGCCGCGGCCGAGTTCATCCATCTGTCGCAGCCCGCGTTCAGCCGCCGCATTGACAAGCTGGAGGAAGCGTTGGGCGTGCGCCTGCTCGACCGCACCACGCGCCGCGTGACGCTCACTGCCGTGGGGCGCGACTTCGCGCGCAAGACGCGCGTCTGGCTCGACGACCTCGATGGCATGCTGATGGGCCTGGGCGATGTGGCCGCGCGGCGCATGGGCGAGGTGACGATTGCCTGCGTGCCCTCGGCCGTCTATTACTTCCTGCCGCAGGTGGTCAAGCGCTACCACGAGCGTTTTCCGCGGATCCGAGTGAAAGTGCATGACGCCAGCGCCAACGAAGTGCTGGTGGCCGTGGCCCAGGGCGACGCCGACTTCGGCCTGAACTTCATCGGCAGCCAGGAGGCCGAGATCGAGTTCAAGCCGGTGCTGGCCGAGCGCTTTGTCGCCGCCTGCCGGCGCGACCACGTGCTGGCCAGGCGCAAGAAGGTCAGCTGGGCCGAACTCGGTCAGCACGATTTCATGTCGGTGGGCAAGACCTCGGGCAACCGCCTGCTCATGGACCTGGCGCTGGCCAATGTGCCCGACCGCCCGCAGTGCCTGTACGAGGCCAAGCATGTGACCACGCTGCTGGGCCTGGTCGAGGCGGGCCTGGGCGTGGCCGCCGTGCCCAGCCTGGCGATGCCGGGCAAGGACCATCCCACGCTGGTGAGCATTCCGCTGGTCGACCCGATCGTGACCCGCCAGATGGGCCTGATCAAGCGCCGCGGGCGATCGCTGTCGCCCGCGGCCCAGCAGCTCTATGACCTGCTGGTGGAAACGCGCTCCACGCGCGTTCGCCGGCCGGCCAGGCCGGCGCAGTAGCCCGCGGCCGGCCAGGCCTGCGCAGTAGCCCCCGGCCGGCCAGGCCTGCGCAGTAGCCCGCGGCCGGCCAGGCCGGCGCAGTAGTAGTTTTCGGCCGGCCAGGCCGGCGCAGTGCCCGCCGCGCTCAGCGCAGCGCTGCGTCGGCGGCGCCGGTGCCGGTGCCGGGACGCTGGCTGCGGCGCTTGAACAGCGCAATCAGCACATGGGCGCCCACGGCCAGGGCCAGCAGCATCGCCGCGCCCAGGCCCCAGATCACCCAGGCCAGCACGCTGACGGCGCCGGACAGGAACGGCACGGTTTCCAGCGCGGCCTGGACCATGGGCGCGAGCGACGCGATCAGCGACTGGAACTCGCTGGCGAGCTCGGGCGGAATCCAGGCGCCTAGCCAGGTCGGCACCAGCACCGTGCCCATGGCGGCCGTGCCGCCGGCCAGCGCGCCCGCGCTGGACACGGCCCACACCGTCAACGCGTGCAGGCCCCAACAGGCCACAGACCACAGCGCCAGAAGTGCCAACGAGAAAAACCAGCTGAGTGCGTAGAACATGAAATATCGAATTTGAAAAATGGCAATGTGGAAGTATGGCCAAATCAGGCGCCTGAAAACACCAGGCTCAACCGAATCAGGTATTCGGTTTTTACGAAAGAACGCAGGATGCTGAATTTTCGCCACCTCTATTATTTCTGGCTGGTCGCGAAGGAGGGGGGCTTTTCGCGCGCGGCCGAACGCCTGGGCATGGCGGTGCAGACCATCAGCGTGCAGGTGCGCGATCTGGAAAAGGAGCTGGGCCACCAGCTGCTCAAGCCCGCGGGCCGCGGCGTGGCGCTGACCGACGCCGGGCAGGCTGCGTTTGCGCGCGCCGAAGTGATTTTCGCGCTGGGGCAGGGCATTGCGGCGCAGGTGCGTGCCGCGGGCAGCGCGCCGGTCGCGCGGCTGTCGGTGGGCATGTCGGACGGCATCTCCAAGCTGGCCGCGCATGCCTTGCTCGAGCCGGTGCTCTGCACGCCGCAGCTGCGCCTGGTGTGCCATGACGGAGAGCTCGACGAGCTGCTGTCGGAGCTGGCGCTGCATGAACTCGATGTGGTGCTTGCGGGCCAGGCCGCGCCGCGTCAGGCCGGGCCGCGTCAGGCCGGGCCGCGTCAGGCCGGGCCGCGTCAGGCCGGGCCGCGTCAGGCCGCGCCGCGTCAGGCCAACCAGCGCCTGTCAAGCGTGCGCATCGCGCGCTCGGCGCTGCAGTGGTATGGGCCGGCGTCGCTGGTGCGCAAGGCCGGGCGCGAGCGCTTTCCGCAGTCCTTGCAGGACCTGCCGGTGCTGCTGCCCACCGCGCATTCCCCGCTGCGCGCCACGCTGGACAACTGGTTCGAGGACCTGGGGCTGCGCCCGCGCATCGTGGGCGAGTTCGAGGACAGCGCGCTGCTCGCGGTGTTCGCGGCGCGCGGCCTGGGCGTGTTTCCGGTCAGCGAGCTTGGCGCCCAGGACGTCGGCCTGGTGCGCGGGCTGCGCCTGCTGGGCGCCTGCCCCGAGCTCAGCGAGGAAGTCCATGCCATCTGGTCACATCGCGGCCAGCACCACCCGCTGGTGCGCCGTATCGTGGCCGCGGCAGGGCCGGCCGCCTAGCGCGCGGCTGGCCGCCCGCGGCTGGCTGCCCGCGGCTGGCCGCCGACGAAAGCCTTGCGCACCTGCACGATCCGGCGGGGCGGATAGGCGCTTAAAAGCTCTCCCACTCGTCATCCGCCTTGCCCGCGGGGCGCGCCACCGGCGCCTTGTCGAGGCTGCGCATGACCCCGGTCGGCGCCAGCGGCGGCGGCGACACGGGTCGGGCCGGCGCAACGCTCCTGGGCGCGGGGCGTGCGGATGAAAGAGCGGTTTTCACCGGCGCCGCCGCGTTCGAATGCGCACCCGGCAGGCGCGTCTGGGCCAGCGCCGCGCCTACATTGAACACTGCGACCACCTGCGACAGGCGCTGCGCCTGGTCGCGCATCGCCGTTGCCGCCGCGCTTGATTCCTCCACCAGCGCCGCGTTCTGCTGCGTCATCTGGTCCAGATTGGCCACCGCCTGGTTGACCTGTCCGATGCCGTCGCGCTGTTCGGTGGACGAAGCCGTGATTTCGCCTATCAGGTCGGATACGCGCCGCACGCTGGCGACGATTTCTTCCATGCTGCGGCCCGCATGCGCGACCTGCGCCGAGCCGGTCTCGACATTCTGCACGGATGCGGAGATCAGCTGCTTGATCTCCTTGGCGGCCTCGGCGCTGCGCTGCGCCAGGCTGCGCACTTCCGATGCAACCACCGCGAAGCCGCGGCCTTGTTCACCCGCACGTGCCGCTTCGACAGCCGCATTCAAAGCCAGGATGTTGGTCTGAAAGGCAATGGAGTCGATCACGCCGATGATGTCGTTGATCTTGCGCGAGCTGTCGGTGATGTGCTGCATGCTCTGGACTACCTGCACCACCACGTCGCCTCCGCGCTCGGCAGCCTGGGCGGCCGTCGAAGCCAGTTGATTGGCCTGGCGCGCGGTGTCGGCCGATTGGGTGACCGTGGCCGTCAGCTGTTCCATGCTGGCCGCCGTTTCCTGGAGGTTGGCTGCGGTTTGCTCCGTGCGGGCCGACAGGTCCTGGTTGCCGGTGGCGATCTGCGTGGAGGCCGTTGAAACGGATTCCACGCCCGAGCGCACCTCGCTGACCACGCCGCGCAGATGGGCGGCCATGGCCGAAAGCGAGCGCAGCAGGTGGCCCAGTTCGTCCTTGCGTTCATCGCGCACGTCGATCGTGAGGTCGCCCGCGGTGATGGCATCCGTCACCCGAACCGCCTCGTCCAGCGGACGGGTGATGGAGCGTACCGTCAGCGCGGCCAGCATGATGCCCATGAGCAGCACCACGGCGGCGCAGCCCAATGCCACCCATTGCGCCACCGCATTGCGCTCCAGCGCCTGGGCCTTGATCTGTTCGCGCTGGCGTTGCTGCAGTTCAACAAACGCTTCCTGCGCGCCTATGTACTTGGCCACGGCCGGCAGCAGCTGGTCATTGACTATGCGCTGCGCAGCCTCGACATCGCCCGTGCCGCGCGTCTTTTGCGCCTCGGCGACCAGCCGCAGCACGATGGCGCGCTCGGCGGCCACGCGTTCGAGCTGCGCCTTGTCTTCAGGCGAATCGGCCGCGTCGACGATCTGTTTCTGCACCGCTGAAACCGCCTGCACGCTGGTCTTGAGCTGGGGCTGCAGTCGCTGGCTGAGCAGTTCATCGGTGGTTATAGAGCCGATCACCACGCGCTCGACGGCCAGCTCCGTCATGCCTTTCCAGCGCAGCGCCAGGGAAATGCGATCTTCCTCGGACTGAACGGCCTGCGCCGTCTGCGCGTTGAGTTGCCCCGTCATCACGTAAAAGCCTGTGCCAAGGGCCAGAAGCGACAAGATGAGGCCCAGGATGATGGTCCAGAGTTTGCTGGCGACCGAAAGGTTGTTGAAGTGCATAGGGAGTCTGTGGGAGAGGACCGGGGTACAAAATCAGCGCCAGGAATCAGCACTTTGGGGGCCGTGAATACAGCGCAAAAAATAGCATGCTTTTGCTTACACTTTTGCCCAAAGCGGCTCCCCGGCCCCTGCAGTTATGTCGCTTTTATGACTTTGCGATCGTGCCCGCAGCCGCCCCGCGGCATCTGTGTCCGCGGCCGGCGCCTTGCGCAGGCCGCGGAAAATCTGCAGCGCCTTCAAACGCGACCCTGGCCCGCGCCCGCCGCAGCGCTTACAGCGTCAGGAAATGGTGCACCCGGGGCTTGTCCGTGCCGCGGTGGAACTGCAGCACCTCGGTTTGCAGATCGGCATCGGCTTTGGACACCCGGTGGTGCTGGCGCAGGTGCTCGGCCCAGGAGGCGACAAGAAACCACTCCATCACATGCTCGGCATCGTTGCTGTGTTCCATCACGCCCCAGGCATAGGCGCCGTCGCGCAGCCGTTCATGCGACAGGCGGTGGATGGCGGCCAGAAATTCCGGCCGGTCTTCGGCGCGCACGCTGTAGGTGATCTGCACCATCACCGGGCCGCGGTCGTGGGCCACGGGTTCGCTCAGCAGGGGCTCGGGCCAGTGGTTGGATGCCTGCAGGTCGGCTTCGCCCGACGGCAGCCGTGCGCGGTGAAACAGCAAGGCGACGATCACCAGCCCCGCGGCGCTCGCGGCCAGCGCCGCGCTCAGGCCAAAGGAGCGGGCCAGCAGGCCCCAGCCCAGGCTGCCGGCGGCCAGCGCGCCATTGAACACCGTGAGATAAACCGCGAGGCCGCGGCCGCGCACCCAGTTGGGCAAGATTGCCTGGGCCACGCTGTTGAAGGTGGTCAGCGCCGTGATCCAACCCATGCCCAGCAGCAGCATCAGCACCACGGCCAACCACTGGGGCGGAGCAAACACCAGCGCGGCCATCACGCCGGCGCTGACCAGCGAGGCCAGCAGCACCATGCCGTCGGCGTCCAGCCAGCGGCGCAGCTGCGGCATCACCAGCGCACCGGCAATCGCTCCAGCGCCGACCGCGCCCAGCATCACGCCATAGAAGCCCGCGCTGCCGCCGAGCATCTGACGCGCCACCAGCGGCAGCAGGGCCCAGACGGCGCTGGCAAACAGGAAGAACACGGCGGCGCGCAGCAGCACGCGGTGCAGCTCCTGACTGGCCCAGGTGTAGCGCAGGCCAGCGCGGAAAGCGCCAAGAAAGTTTTCCGAAAGCGCCGTATCGGTGGCCTTGGGACGCTTCCACCAGATGAGCGCGGCAATCACGAACACATAGCTGAGCACGTCGAGGCCGTAGGTCACGGCTGCGCCAAAGCTCGCCAGTATCAGCCCGCCCGCGGCCGGGCCTATGGCGCGCGCGATGTTGATGCCCAGCGAGTTGAGCGCCACCGCACCCTTGAGATCTTCGCGCGGCACGAGTTCGGGAACGATGGACTGCCAGGTCGGGCCCATCAGCGCCGCGCCTATGCCGCCAATGAAGGTCAGGGCAATCAGATATTCCACCGTGAGCGCGCCGGTATGCGACAGCAGCAGCAGACTGCCGCTGACCGAGGCCAGCACCAGCTGCACGAAGATCAGAAAGCGCCGGCGGTCCAGAATGTCCGACAGCACGCCCGCGGGAATCGCCAGCAGGAAGATGGGCAGCGTGGCCGCGGTCTGTATCAGTGCCACGGCCGTGGGGCTGGCCGACAGGTCGGTCACCAGCCAGGAGCTGGCAACGTCGCGCATGAAGCTGCCGGTGTTGCCCAGTACGGTGGCCGCCCAGAGCACGGCAAACACCGGCTGGCGCAGCGCGGCAAAGCTGCCGGCGTTGGAGGTTTTGGGGTTCATGTTCATACCGCCCAGCAGGCGCAGCCCAGCGCGCCCCAGAAGCTCTTGGCGTCCGATGTGGGCAGTTGCGTGTTCCAGGCGCCGCCATGCGCATGGCCGTGCACGTTGCAGGCGCTCGCGCAGGCACATGCCGCCGCGGCCTGCTGCGCAAGGTTCTTCAGCGGTCCGCTGTCGTTGGCGCCCCAGGCGCCGTAGCCACCGAAGCGGCGCACCGGCGACCAGTCGGGCATGGCCGGGGGCAGGGTGGCCTCGTCGAACTGCGTGAAATCGCCCGCGCCGTAGACCACCTTGCCGCCGACCATGGTCAGCAGCGCCGAAGTGTCGGCAATGTCGGACTCGGGGCAGGCAAAGAAGTCGCGGTCGGGAACGACCAGGTCGGCCAGCTGACCGGCCTCGATGCGGCCCTTCTTGCCTTCCTCGTTGGAGAACCAGGTGACGTTCTCGGTCCACATGCGCAGCGCCTGTTCGCGGTCCAGGCAGTTGCGCTGCGGCGTGAGCTGCAGGCCGCCGACGGTGCGGCCCGTGACCAGCCACGACAGCGAGACCCAGGGGTTGTAGCTGGCGACCCGCGTGGCGTCGGTGCCGGCCGAGGTCTTGACGCCCATCTCCAGCATGCGCTTGACGGGCGGCGTGGCTTCGGCCGCGCGCGCGCCGTATTGCTCGACGAAATATTCGCCCTGGTAGGCCATGCGGTGCTGCACGGCAACGCCGCCGCCCAGCGCCGCGACGCGTTCGATGGAGCGCTCGGAAATCGTTTCGGCGTGATCGAAGAACCAGTTCAGGCCGGCCAGCGGCGTGTCCTGGTTGACCTTCTCGAACACATCGAGCGCGCGGCTGATGGTTTCATCATAGGTCGCATGCATGCGCCAGGGCCAGCGGTTCTGCGCCAGAACGCGCACCACTTCCTCGAGCTCGCCTTCCATGCCGGCTTCAAGCTCGGGCCGCGGCTGGCGGAAGTCCTCGAAATCGGCGGCCGAGAACACCAGCATTTCACCCGCGCCGTTGTGGCGGAAATAATCGTCGCCCTGCTTGTATTGCGAGGTCGCGGTCCAGTGGAGGAAATCCTCCTTTTCCTGCTTGGGCTTTTGCGTGAACAGGTTGTAGGCCAGGCGAATGGTCAGCTGGTCGGCCGCGGCCAGCTCCTCGATCACCGCGTAGTCGTCGGGATAGTTCTGGAAGCCGCCGCCGGCGTCGATGGCGCCGGTCACGCCCAGGCGGTTGAGTTCGCGCATGAAGTGGCGCGTGGAGTTGAGCTGGTATTCGCGCGGCAGCTTGGGGCCCAGGGCCAGCGTCGCGTAGAGGATGGCGGCATTGGGCTTGGCCAGCAGCAGGCCCGTGGGATTGCCCGCGCTGTCGCGCAGGATTTCTCCGCCATGGGGTGCTGGCGTGTCGCGGGTATAGCCGACGGCGCGCAGCGCCGCGCCGTTGAGCAGCGCGCGGTCGTAGAGATGCAGGATGAACACCGGCGTGTCGGGCGCGGCGGCATTGAGCTCCTCCAGCGTGGGCAGGCGCTTTTCAATGAACTGGTGCTCGGTGAAGCCGCCGACCACGCGCACCCACTGCGGCGCGGGCGTGATGTCCACCTGTGCGCGCAACATCGCCATCGCATCGGCCAGGCTGCGCACGCCGTCCCAGCGCAGCTCCATGTTGAAGTTCAGGCCGCCGCGAATGATGTGCAGATGGTTGTCGATCAGGCCGGGCAGGGCGCTGCGGCCGTGCAGGTCGATGCGGCGCGTGCCGGCGCCGGCGAGCGCGAGTACTTCGCTGTTGCTGCCCACATGGACAAAGCGTCCGTGCGTGATGGCCACGGCCTGGGCCGTGGGGTTGGCGCGGTCCAGCGTGGTGAAGCGGCCGTTGAAGACAATGAGATCGGGTGTGGAGGCGGTGACGGGCATTGGCATGGTGTTCCCTGGAGTTTGCAGGGCACGCTGGCCCTTCATGGTTTTTTGCTGGCTGCCCCGAGCCTAAGGCCCGGGGCACAACCCATCAGCCTTCGTGGGCGTTGAACATGCTCTTGGCGTAGTTGATGCCTATGCCGTAGGCGCCGCCGAACTTCTTGGCAATGCCCGTCGTCATCTCGTAGGAGTCGGTGCGGGCCCAGTCGCGCTGCAGCTCCAGCAGATACTGCAGCGAGGTGATGGGGCGGGCGCCGGCCTGCACCATGCGGTCCATCGCACGCTCGTGGGCTTCGGTGGAGACGTCGCCGCAGGCATCGGCAATCACATAGACCTCGAAGCCCTGGTCCAGCGCCGACAGTGCCGGGCCGACGATGCAGACGCTGGTCCACAGACCGGCCAGCACGATGCGCGGCTTGGCGATCTCGTTGACGCGGCGTATCACGGCCTCGTCTTCCCAGGTGTTCATCGAGGTACGGTCCAGCAGCGCCTGGCCGGGGAAGGGCGCGGTCACTTCCTCGAACATCGGGCCGCTGAAGCTTTTCTCGGCCACCGTGGTCAGGATGGTCGAGACGCCGAAGCCGGCGGCGGCATGCGAGACCAGCGCGGCGTTGTTGCGCAGCGTCACGGCATCTATCGAATGCGTGGCAAACGCCATCTGCGACTGGAAGTCAATCATCACCAGCGTGTGATCGTTGGCGTTGAGCAGCGTGGCGCCGGGCTTGGCCACTGCAACAGGTTGGGCGATGGTGGTGTTGGCGTTGGTCATGGTGATGTCTCCGAAATTAAATGAAGCAAATGAATTGAAGAAAGGCGTGCAACGCGGGCTTACATGCCGGGCAGCTCGTTGGGGCGCAGGTCAAAGACCAGCACTTCGGCGTTCTCGCCCTGGTCGAAGCGCAGCGAGCCGGCGCTGCGGATGCGCGCACCGTCGCCTTCGGCCAGCCGCTCGCCGTTAACGGCCACGCTGCCCTGGGCCACATGCACATAGACATGGCGGTTGGCGGCGACATCCAGCGTCGCGGCTTCGTCGCCGTTGAACAGTCCGGCATAGACCCGGGCGTCCTGGCGCACGGCCAGCGCACCTTGCTCGCCCTGGGGCGCGATGATCAGGCGCAGGCGGCCGCGCTTTTCGGCTTCTTCAAAGTGCACCTGCTGGTAGCGGGGCTCGGCGCCGCGAACGTTTGGCACGATCCAGATCTGCAGGAAGTGCACCGGTGCTTCGGCCGAGTGGTTGAACTCGCTGTGCTGCACGCCGCTGCCGGCGCTCATCATCTGCACGTCGCCGGGGCGGATCACCGAGCCCGTGCCCATCGAGTCCTTGTGCGCCAGCTCGCCTTCAAGCACATAGGAGAAGATTTCCATGTCGCGGTGGCCGTGGGTGCCGAAGCCCTGGGCGGCGGCAACGCGGTCGTCGTTGATCACCAGCAGGTCGGAGAAGCCTTGCTGGTTGGCATCACGGTAGCTGCCGAACGAGAAGGTATGGCGCGATTGCAGCCAGCCATGGTTGGCGCGGCCGCGGTGGTCAGCTTTGCGAATGTCGATCATGATGGAGTCCCTTTCGTTCGATGAATTTGATGCAAGGTTTTCAGTGTTTTGCTGCGTTCCTTGCTGCGATGAATGTAGTTTCTCGCTTTTGGCTGGCTTGTAGATTGAAGGTTTTGGCGATTCATCATCGATAATTTCGAATATGAAAATTTTGGAGTTGCCGTGCTCAAACTGTCGCTGGAAGCCATAGAAATCGTCGATGCCATTGCGCGCCACGGCTCGTTTGCCGCCGCCGCCGAGCGCCTGTACAAGGTGCCATCAACCATCTCCTATGCGGTCTCCAAGCTCGAAGACCAGCTCGGGCTGGCGCTGTTCGTGCGCAACGGCCCGCGCGTGAGCCTCACCCCCGCGGGCCAGGAAATGCTCAAGGAAGGGCGCTGGCTGCTGGCCGCGGCGCGCCAGCTCGAGTCGCGCATGCGGCAGATCTCCACGGGTTTCGAGGCCGAGCTGCGGCTGGTGCATGACTCGCTGATTCCCACCAGCGCGTTCAATCCCGATATCTGCGCTTTCGAAGACCTGAACTGCGGAACGCGCCTGCGCCTGGGCAGCGAGGCAATGACCGGTACCTGGGAAATGCTGCGTGAAGGCCGTGCCGATCTGATCATTGCCGCGGGCGAAGGCCCGCCCGGCGGCGGCTACAAGGCCGTGGCCGTGGGCAGCCTGGAATTCGTGTTCTGCGTTACGCCCACGCACCCGCTGGCCAAGCTGCAGCGCCCGCTGGTGCGCGACGATCTGCTGGAACACACGGCCATCGTGGTCGGGGATGGCGCGCGCGCCTTGGCCGACCGCACCGTGGGCCTGCTGATGGGCCAGCGGCGCATCACCGTGCCCAGCATGCAGGCCAAGATCGCGGCCCAGACCGCGGGCCTGGGCCATGGCTATTTGCCGCGCGCCTGCGTGCGCGCCGACCTCGAGCAGGGCGTGCTGGTCGAACTGCAGATCGAGCAGCCTCGCCCGCCTGAAACCTTCTGGCTGGCCTGGAGCACGGAGCGCATGGGCGAGGCGCTCAAATGGTGGATACAGCGGCTGAACCGACCGTTGCTGCCGGGCATCCTGCCGTTCTGATCAACGGCGCATGCGCAGGATGAATGCCGCCAGCGCCGTGCTGGTGGCCAGCGCGGTGACCGCCATCCAGCCGAAATGCGCAAACAGCTGGGCGGCGACCGCCGAGCCAACGGCCATGCCGATGAACATCCCCGTGAACAGCACTGCATTGAGCCGGCTGCGCGCCGCGGCGTCGAGGCTGTAGATGATGCTCTGGTGGGCAATCAGCGCCGCCTGTATGCCCAGATCGAAGCCTATGGCGGCGGCCACCAGCAGCCACAACTGGGCGCTTGCCGGAATCAAGCCGGCCAGCGCCATGGCCGCGAAGGACAGCGTCACCAGGCCCGCTCCCAGACGCGTCACCAGCCGGGGTCCATGCCTGTCGGCAATGCGCCCGGCAAGCGGCGCGGCCAGAGCACCGGCAGCGCCCGCCAGGCCAAAGGCCCCGGCGGCGGCCGCGCCCAGGTGAAAAGGCGCGCCATGCAGCATCACGGCCAGCGTGGACCAGAATGCGCTGAAGCCTATCGACAGCAAGGCCTGGGCCCAGGTCGCGCGGCGCAGCGCGGCGTGCTGGCGCCACAGCGCGCCCAAAGAGGCCAACAGCGCAATGTAGGGCAGCTGCGTGGTGACCGCAAAGCGCGGCAGGCGCCGCCATGCGGCCAGGCCCAGCAGCGCGATGCTCACGGCGGCAGTGCCGAACATCGCGCGCCAGCCCCATTGCTCGGCAACGAAGCCGCTGACCACGCGCGACAGCAAAATGCCCAGCAGCAGGCCCGTCATCACCGTGCCCACGACCTTGCCACGCTGGGCCGCGGGCGCCAGCGTCGCGGCCGCGGGAACGATGTCCTGGGCCAGCGTCGCCGAAAGGCCTATGACCAGGCTGGCGGCCAGCAGCATTGACAACGAAGGCGCGAGCGCCGCGAGCAGCAGCGCGGCGCACAGCACGGCCGCCTTGCCCAGGATGATGCGCCGGCGGTCATGGCGGTCGCCCAGCGGCGCCAGAAACAGGATGCCCAGCGCATAGCCGAGCTGGGTCAGCGTGGGCAGCAGGCCCACGGATTGCGTCGAAGCGTTCATGTCGACGGCCAGCACACCCAGCATCGGCTGGCTGTAATAGAGCGCCGCGACCGCCAGTCCGGCGCCGCAGGCCAGCAGCAGGGTCAGGGAAAGCGGCAGGCCGGCAGCGGGGACAGGCGTGGGCTGGGAGGCGGATTGGACAGACATGGTGGGTTCCTGCAAATCGGTGGCGTGGACCTGGGGCAAAGTGTGCATGGATAAAACGCTTGCCTTGGCGATGGCGCAAGATTAGTCTTTGCGTCCTTTCTAGTGAATATGCCGACTTTGCAATGAGCCATTGCGAGAAACGCAAAGATGAGACATGGACAAGCTTCAAGCCCTGCGCGCCTTCATGGATGTGGCGCAAACCGGTGGTTTTTCAAAGGCCGCGCAGCTGCGCGGTGTCGCGACCTCGTCGGTCACGCGGCTGCTTGACGGCCTGGAGGCATCCCTGGGCGTGGCGCTGCTCACGCGGTCCACGCGCCAGGTCGCGCTGACCGATGCGGGCGCGGTCTACCTCGAACAGATTGCCGGACTGTTGTCGGGTCTGGAGCAAGCGGATGGCAGCGTTGCCGACGGCGGCGCCGAGGCCGTGGGCCCGCTGCGCGTGTCGGTGCCGGTCACGTTCGGACGTCTTTGCCTGGGGCCGTACGTCGCCGACTTCCTGCGCCTGCATCCGCGCGTCTCGCTGGAGCTGGTACTGTCGGATGCCTACGTCGACCTGGCGGCCGAACGCATCGATGTCGCGCTGCGCATAGGCGTGCCGGAAAACCAGCCCCTGCTCATCGTGCGCGCGCTGGCCGGGCATCACCGCTATGTGGTGGCCAGTCCCCGCTACCTCGGCTGCCAGGGAACGCCGGCCCGGCCCGCCGATCTGGCGCTGCACGAGTGCCTGCGCTTTGCCTACCAGGCAGGGCCCCAGCGCTGGTCGTTTCTGCGCGCCGGTCAGGATGAGCAAGTGCAGGTCAATGGCAGGCTTGCGGCCAACAATGCCGACATGCTGCGCGCGGCCGCGCTGGGCGGCGCCGGCATCGCGCTGCTGGCGCACTGGCTGGTCGAGGACGACGTGCGCTGCGGGCGGCTGCAGCGCCTGTTTGCCGACTACGACATCAATCCCCACGAGCAGCGCGTGAGCATCCACGCGGCCTATCTGCCCAATCGCCGGCATTCGCGCAAGGTGCATGCCTTCCTGGATTTCGTGCAGACGCGCATTGCCGCGCTGCCGCCGGGCTGAGCCGCCGCGCTGCGCCGCAGCGCTGAGCCGCCGCGCAAAGTCGCATATTCCGTGGCGCTATTGGCGGTCGGATATGCATTGCGCGACATATGTCGTTAAAGTCATATTCCGAGTCCGTTCCGGACTTCAAGGAATTGCATTATGGCGACCAAGCGTATGCCTGATCCCGCGCAGCTGCCGGCCCATGCGCCGCTGGCCATGGTCCGGCTCAAGGACTTGCGCAAGAACGCAGGCAAGACCCAGGAGGACCTCGCGCTCGCCCTGGGCGTGGGCCAGGACACCATCTCCCGGCTCGAGAAACGCAGCGACATGCTGCTGTCCACTCTGCGGCATTACGTCGCCAGCGTGGGCGGCGAGCTGATGCTGGTCGCGCGCTTTTCCGACCGACCCGCGGTGGCCATAGACCATCTGGGCGAGGACCGGCCTGTCATCCGAGCGCGCAAGCGCGACCTGCGGTCCGCCAAGGACGGCGAACCCTAGCGTTAATCACCATTGAAATGATCCCCACCCCTTACTATCTCATCGACAAATCCGCGCTGCTGCGCAACCTGCAGACCATGGACCATGTGCGCCGGCATTCGGGCGCCAAGGTGCTGCTGGCGCTCAAGTGCTTTGCCACCTGGTCGGTGTTCGACCTGATGCGCGAACACATGGATGGCACGACCTCCTCATCGCTGTATGAGGTCAAGCTGGGCCAGCAGAAGTTCGGCGGCGAGACCCATGCCTACAGCGTTGCCTTTGCCGACCATGAGATCGAGGAAGTCGTTGCCCACAGCGACAAGATCATCTTCAACTCCATTGCCCAGCTCGAGCGTTTCGCGCCGCTGACGGGCGCGCTGCCCCGCGGCCTGCGCCTGAACCCGGGCGTGAGCTGCGCGGGCTTCGACCTGGCGGATCCGGCGCGGCCCTTCAGCCGGCTGGGCGAGTCCGATCCGGCGCGCATCCTGTCCGTGATGGATGCCATTGACGGGGTGATGATTCACAACAACTGCGAGAACCAGGACTTCGCGCGCTTCGATGCCTTGCTGACCGATGTCGAGCAGCGCTATGGCGACATTCTCGGCCGGCTCCAATGGGTGAGCCTGGGCGGCGGCATACGCTTTACTGCGCCCGGCTACCCGTTGGACGCGTTCTGCGCGCGGCTGCGGCGGTTTGCCCGGGACCATGGCGTGCAGGTCTATCTGGAACCGGGCGAGGCCACGGTGCGCGAGACCACCACGCTCGAGGTCAGCGTGCTGGACCTGGGCTTCAACGGCAAGGCGCTGGCCATCGTCGACAGCTCGACCGAAGCGCACATGCTGGACCTGCTGATCTACCGCGAGACCGCGGCCATGGGCGACGGCACGGGCGAACATGTCTACCAGGTCTGCGGCAAGACCTGCCTGGCCGGCGACATCTTCGGCGACGCACGCCTGGCCAGGCCGCTGCAAGTCGGTGACCGGCTGTCGATTGCCGACGCCGGCGCCTACACCATGGTCAAGAAGAACTGGTTCAACGGCATCCACATGCCGGCCATTGCCGTGCGCGAACTCGACGGCAGCGAGCGCCTGGTGCGCCAATTCACTTATGAGGATTACGTCGCCAGCCTGTCCTGAGGCGGCCGACAAAAGCATGTGAACGAAAAACAGGGAGTGATTCAATGAAGCGGAATGTTCTGATTATTGGCGCGGGCGGGGTGGCACAGGTCGTGGCGCACAAATGCGCGCAAAACAATGCCCGGCTTGGCCATATCCACATTGCCTCGCGCACGCTGGCCAAGTGCCAGGCCATCATCGATTCCATCCATGAAAAGCGCAGCCTGCAGCAGCCAGCAACGCTGCAGGCGCATGCGCTTGACGCCATGGACGTGGAGGCAACCAAGTTCCTGATCCGCGCCACCCACAGCCAGATCGTGATCAATGTGGGCTCGCCGTTTCTCAACATGTCGGTGCTTGCGGCCTGCCTGGAGACCGGCGCGGCCTACCTGGACACCGCCATCCACGAAGAACCGCTCAAGGTCTGCGAGACCCCGCCCTGGTACGCCAACCATGAATGGAAGCGCCGCCAGGCCTGCCGCGATGCCGGCGTGACGGCCATCCTGGGCGTGGGCTTTGATCCGGGCGTGGTCAATGCCTATGCGCGCTATGCGCTGGACCACTGCTTCGATAGCGTTGATTCCATCGACATCATCGACATCAATGCGGGCAGCCACGGCCGCTATTTCGCGACCAACTTCGATCCGGAAATCAACTTCCGCGAATTCGTCTCCACGGTCTGGTCCTGGGAAGACCGCGCCTGGAAGGCCAATGCGATGTTCGAACATCGGCGCGACTGGGACATGCCGGTCACCGGTGTGAGCACGACCTACCTCACGGGTCATGACGAGCTGCATTCGCTGTCGCAACACCTGGACGTGCCCAACATCCGCTTCTGGATGGGATTCAGCGACCATTACATCAACGTCTTCACGGTGCTCAAGAACCTGGGCCTGCTGTCGGAGCAGCCGGTGCGCACGGCGCGCGGGCTGGAAGTGGTACCGCTGGAAGTGGTCAAGGCGGTGCTGCCCGACCCCGCATCGCTCGCGCCCGACTACCGGGGCAAGACCTGCATTGGCGACCTGCTCAGGGGCGAGCGCGACGGCAGGCCGCACGAAGTGCTGATCTACAACAGCTGCGATCATGGCCAGAGCTTTGCCGAAGTGGGCAGCCAGGCCATCTCGTACACCGCGGGCGTGCCGGCCGTGGCCGCGGCGCTGCTGATTGCCAACGGCATCTGGGACGTGGGCCAGATGGCCAATGTCGAGGAACTCGACCCGCTGCCGTTCATCGCGCTGATGAACCGCATGGGCCTGGAGACGCGCATCCGCGATGCACAGGGCGACCGCCTGCTCGATGCGCAATGGCCCGAGGAAAAGCTGCGCGCCAACGCGCGCTGAGGCCTGCATGCAAAACGCCCTGACCCCGTCAAGGGGCAGGGCGCTGCAGCGGGAGCAGGAAAGCTTACTGGATCTTCGCGCCCGAGTCTTCGACGACCTGCTTGGAGGCCTTGAAGTCGGCCTTGAACATCTTGTCGAAGTTGGCCACGCTCATCGCCTGGGGCTCTGCGCCCTGGGCCAGGATGGCGTCGCGGATCTCCGGCATGGCCAGCAGATGGTTGACTTCGGCGTTGACCTTGGAGACGATGGCCGCTGGCGTGCCCGCGGGCATGAACAGGCCGTACCAGGTGCTGACGTCAAAGCCCTTGATGCCGGTTTCGGCCAGCGTCGGCACGTCGGGCAGCGAAGTCGAGCGCTTGGCCGAAGTCACGGCCAGGGCGCGCAGCTTGCCGGCCTTGATCTGGGCAATTGCCGAAGGCACGGACGACACCAGCAGATCGACATTGCCAGCCAGCGCATCCATCAGCGCGGGGTTGGAGCCCTTGTAGGGCACGTGGGTCAACTGCACCGAGGCGGCCTTTTCCAGCAGCACGCCGGCAATGTGGATGCTCGTGCCGTTGCCCGGCGAGCCATAGGTGATCTTGCCGGGCTGGGCCTTGGCCGCGGCGAGCACGTCGGCCACGGTCTTGTAGGGCGAGTTGACGCTGGTGGCGATCACGACGGGCGTATAGGCCACATGGGCGACGGGCGTGAGGTCACGCACCGGGTCCCAGGGCAGGTTCTTGTAGAGGTAGGGGCCCAGGACCAGATTGTCCTTCTGGCCCATGACTATGTCATAGCCCGTGGGCGCGGACTTGACGGCATCGCTGATGCCTATGGTGCCGCCGGCACCTGCCTTGTTCTCGGGAACCACGGTCCACTTGGTGACTTCGGTGAGCTTGTTGGCCACCACGCGGGCCAGGATGTCGGTGCCGCCGCCCGGAGGGAAGGGAATGACCATGCGGATGGCCTTGGTCGGGTATTCGGCGGCCGGTTGGGCAGCGCAGGCAAAGCTCGCCGTGAAGGCGCAGGCCACGGCAGTGGCGGTAATCAGTGGGCGAAACATGGAACAACAAACTCCGTTGACGGATCGAAAAGAACAGCGGGCCGGACGCGCGCGACGGCTGGTGGCAGTCGGGCGTCGCGGCCGCATGCTGAAACAAAATGGGCAGATTCGATGATCGGGGAGGGTGTTTCCGCCATCAATGGGTGTTTGTCTCTAGGTCGTAGAGCAACGGCAGGGCGCAAGGCCCTTGCCGCTTCACAGCCCGTGCCATGCGCAGCGGGGTTGCCGACTGCGCGATCACCGGCAGCGCGGCCGATCTGGCGCGCTGCCCTGTGTGGCCCACGGGACGCGGGCTGGGAGGGGAAGCTTACTGCATTTTGTTACCCCGGCGCTGGCAGGCCCGGGGTATAGCAGGCCACGTCAACGGGCCTTTGGCGCCTGTCTCTCAGGCTTGGCGAACATCGGCTACGACGTCGTCGCCGAAATCCTCGCGCTGCAACCATGCCAGCACCTTGGCCGCGGCCTGCTCGGGCGAGTCGAGCTGAGCGTGCGACTTGAGATCGGCAAAGCGCTGCAGGTCGGGAAACGCCGCCGGGTCGGCATTGCGCAGCTGGACCTGCATGTCGGTGTCGATCACGCCCGGGGCCAGCGAGCACAGCCTGGCGCCATGCGGCTTGAGTGCTTCCTCGAGCGCCACGCAACGCGTGAAGTGGTCCATGCCGGCCTTGGCCGCGCAGTAGGCGGCCTGCGAGGCCATGGCGCGCCGTCCCAGGCCCGAGGAGATGTTGAGCACCTTGCGCGCGGCGGGCCAGTGCTCGGTCGCGCCCAGGAAAGCCGCAGTGAGCAGCATCGGCGCCTCGAAACCCACGCGCAGTGCGGGCAACAGCTCGGCGGGAGCGAGCGCCGACAGCGGCGCGATCGGCGGCATCACGCCCGCGTTATTGATCAGCGTGGCTTGCCGATACAGGCCCGACGACTGCTTGCCCAGCCAGTCGGCCAGCTGGTCCGCGGCCTGGGCCGGGTCGCCGAGATCGACCTGCCATTGCTCCAACGGGGCGCCCGCGGCAGCGGCGGCTGCGGCGAGGTCGTCGTTGCGCTTGCGCGCCAGGCAGATCAGCTGGTGTTCGGGATGCAGCAGCTGCCGCGCCATGGCTAGGCCCATGCCGCGCGAGCCGCCGGTGAGGAAAATCAGATGGGATGTCATGGGGTAATGGTAAGGGCGTGGGGTGGGGCTGGCGAGGCCTGCAGCAGATAGGAACTCGCATTCCGGCTGCTAAGCCCCCAGGTACGCCGCCCGCACCGCATCATTGCGCAGCAGATTGGCCCCCGTATCCTGCAACACCACGCTGCCGGTCTCCAGTACATAGCCGCGGTCGGCAATCTGCAGCGCGCGGTTGGCATTCTGCTCGACCAGAAACACCGTCACGCCGGCGGCGCGAATCGTCTGGATGATCTCGAAGATCTGCGCAATGATCAGCGGCGCCAGGCCCAGCGTGGGCTCGTCCATGAGCAGCAGGCGCGGCTTGGACATCAACGCCCGGCCTATGGCCAGCATCTGCTGCTCGCCGCCTGACATGGTGGCCGCGCGCTGCAGGGCGCGTTCGCGCAGCCGCGGGAAAAGTCCGTACACATGCTCCATGCCGTCGCGGATCTGCTCCTTGGGCAGAAAGAAGCCGCCCATCATCAGGTTCTCCGCCACCGTGAGGTGTGGGAAGACCCGCCGGCCTTCGGGCGAGATCGCAATGCCCTTGCGCATGATCAGGTGGGTAGGCAGCTGCGTGATGTCCTCGCCTTCGTAGACCACGCGGCCGCTGCTGGCGCGCGGCGTGCCGCACAGCGTCATCAGCAGCGAGGTCTTGCCCGCGCCATTGCAGCCGATCAGCGTCACGATCTCGCCCTGGTGGACTTCAAGGCTCACGTCGTTGACCGCGCAGATCGCGCCGTAGTGCGTAAACACGTTTTCAAGTTGCAGCATTGCCGCCATCAGGCCTCTCCCAGATAGGCCTTGATGACCCGTTCGTCATTGCGCACCGCTTCGGGCGTGCCCGTGGCAATCGGCTTGCCGTATTCCATGACCAGGATGCGTTCGGAGACGCCCATGACCAGCCCCATATCGTGCTCGATCAGCAGCACCGCGACATCGTGCTGCTGGCGCAGCTGGTCTATCAGCTGCTGCAGGTCCTTTTTTTCCTGCGGGTTCAGTCCCGCGGCGGGCTCGTCGAGCATCAGCACCTGGGGTTTGGTGATCATGCAGCGCGCGATTTCAAGCCGGCGCTGGTGGCCATAGGCAAGATTGCCCGCGGCTCGGTTGGCGTAGGCGCGCAAGCCCATGTAGTCAAGCCAGTGCAGCGCGTTGTCCAGCGCCTGCTGCTCGGCGCGGCGGTAGCCCGCGGTGTTGAATAGGCCGGCAAGAAACGAGGAGCGCATCTGGCGGTGCTGGGCCACCAGCAGGTTTTCCAGCGCCGTCATAGACTTGAACAGCCGCACGTTCTGGAAGGTGCGCACCACGCCGCGGCGCGCCACGTTGTGGCTGCCCACGCCGGCAATGCTGTGTCCGGCCAGCGCGATGCGGCCGGCGCTGGGCTGGTAGAAACCGCTGATGCAGTTGAAGACCGTGGTCTTGCCCGCGCCGTTGGGGCCGATGATGGCAAACACTTCGCGCGGCTGCAGCGCAAAGCCCACGTTGTCGACGGCCAGCAGGCCGCCAAAGCGCATGCTCAACGCCTCGACTTCAAGCAGCGGGGCGTTCATGGGCCGACCTCCAGATGGTGGCGCTTCATCGGCAGCAGGCCTTGCGGCCGCCAGACCATCATCAAAATCATCACCAGACCGAAGATCAGCATCCGGTACTCGGAAAACTCTCGCGCCAATTCGGGCAGCACGGTGAGCACGATGGCGGCAACGATCACGCCCAGCTGCGAGCCCATGCCGCCAAGCACGACAATGGCCAAAATGAGGGCCGACTCGATGAAGGTGAACGATTCGGGGTTGACTATGCCCTGGCGCGCGGCAAAGAACGCGCCGCCCAGGCCCGCGAACATCGCACCCAGCGTGAACGCCGACAGCTTGATCTTCATGGGATGCAGGCCCAGCGAGCGGCTGGCGATCTCGTCCTCGCGCAGCGCTTCCCAGGCCCGGCCTATGGGCATGCGTATCAGTCGGCTCGAGATCCACAGCGTGACCAGGGCCAGCGTCAGCGCCATCAGGTACAGCGCTATCACCATGTGCAGCGACTGGAACTCTATGCCGAAGAACTGGTGGAAGGTGGTGCCGCCTTCGGTGCTGGGGCTGCGCGTGAGCTCCAGCCCGAACACCGTGGGCTTGGGAATGCCCGAGATGCCGTCGGGCCCGCCGGTGAGGGTGGTGAGGTTGATCAGCAGCAGCCGGATGATTTCGCCAAAACCCAGGGTCACGATGGCCAGGTAGTCGCCGCGCAGCCGCAGCACGGGAAAGCCCAGCACGAAGCCGAACATCGCGGCCACGGCGCCGGCCAGGGGCAGCGCTTCCCAGAAGCTCCAGCCGGCCCAGTGGAACAGCAGCGCGTAGGTATAGGCGCCGACCGCGTAAAAGCCGACAAAGCCCAGGTCCAGGAGACCGGCAAAACCCACCACGATGTTCAGGCCCAGGCCCAGCATCACGTAGATCATCGCCAGCGTCGCGATGTCGACCGCGTTGCGGCCGGCAAAGAACGGCCAGGACACCGCGATGAACAGCACGGCCAGCGTCAGCGCCTGGCGCTGGCGCGCCGATGCGGCCGGCAGCGCCGGGCGCGGCATGCGCGGCATGCGCGCCCAGCCGCGCGCCAGCCAGGGGCGCAGCAGCTGCACCACGAACACCAGCGCGCAGGCCCAGGCCACGGTGGACCAATGCGGCACGATCACGGTGCGCACGCCGGCGCGTTCCAGGTGCAGGCCGAAGATGGGAATGGTGACCAGCGCGGTGAGCACGGCGGCAATGACTGCGTCGCGCAGGTTGTGCTTTAGCGCGGAGCGCACGGTAACCTCGGAATGCGTCAGCGTTGCCATCAGCCCTTCTCCACATCGTTGGTATATGGCCCATGACACTGGCGTGTCGCAGCATGGGCCGCCCCGCAGCGATGGTGCCGTCCCTCAGCCGGACGCCCCCCTCCACCGAAGGATGAGAGGGGGAAGCCGGGGCCGGTCATCCGGCGTGAGCGGCTCAAGGGGTGTTTCATGTTCAGACCTTCTCCACCTCAGGTTTGCCCAGCAGCCCTGTGGGTCGTACCAACAGGATCAGCACCAGCAGCGTGAACGCCACAATATCCTTGTATTCGGAAGAAATGTAGGCCGCGGCCAGCGTCTCGGCCACGCCCAGCAGCACACCGCCGAGCATCGCGCCGGGAATGCTGCCTATGCCGCCAAGCACGGCGGCCGTGAAGGCCTTGATGCCGGCCAGAAAGCCAATGAAGGGGTTGAGCTTGCCGACGGCCAGCGCGATCAGCACGCCGCCCACGGCGGCAAGCACCGCGCCGAGAATGAAGGTGAACGAGATCACGCGGTGGGTGTTGATCCCCAGCAGGTTGGCCATGTGCATGTCCTGGGCGCAGGCCCGCGAGGCGCGGCCCATGCGCGAGTGGCGGATGTAGAGCGTGAGCAGCACCATCAGCACCACGGCCACCACGATGATCATGATGCGCGTGTAGGGGATGAAGATCTCGAAGCTGCCGTCGGCGCCGCCGAACTGCAGCGCCCCGGGCAGCAGCGAAGGCACGGCCATGTCGCGTGCGCCCTGGCCCAGTGCCACCCAGTTCTGCAGGAAAATCGACATGCCGATCGCGGAGATCAGCGCCACCAGCCGCGGGCTGTTGCGCACCGGCTTGTAGGCCACCTGTTCGACGACGAAGCCGTAGACACCGGTGATGATGGCGGCAACCACCAGCATCAGGCCTATGACCAGCCAGATCGGCACGCCGCCCTGGGTGCCCACGGCCGACAGCGTGACCAGGCCCACATAGGCACCGATCATGTAGATGTCGCCATGCGCGAAGTTGATCATGCCGATGATGCCGTAGACCATGGTGTAGCCAATGGCGATCAGCGCATAGATCGCCCCCAGCGAGAGCCCGTTAAACAGTTGCTGCAGCAACTGGGGCAGGAAATCGTTCATCGGACACCACCTTCCGGCACAAATGACTGTGTGCACCGGGGGGATGGCCCCCCCCGGCGGTCGAGGCTAGGCCTTACTTGGCGGCCACGGTCTTGCTGCCGTCCTTGTGCCACTCGAAGACCTGGAAGTCAAAGGCCTTGAGGTCACCTTGCTTGTTCCAGCCCACGCTGCCCAGCGCGGTCTCGAAGTTCGATTTGTGCAGATGCTCCGCCACCTTTGCAGGGTTGTCGCCCACCGCCTTGATGCTTTCCAGCAGCACCTGCACGGCGGCATACGAAGTCAGCTGGAACGCTCCCGACGGGTTGCGCTTTTGGTCCTTGAAAGCCTTGACCACGGCGGCGTTCCTGGGATTGGCCGCGAAGTCGGCGGGCAGGGTCACGAGCATGCCTTCGACGGCATTGCCCGCAATGGCGTTGACTTCGGGATTGCCCACGCCTTCGGGGCCCATCATGCGCACCTTGAGGCCCTGCTCGGCGGCCTGGCGCAGCAGCAGTCCCATTTCGGGGTGGTAGCCACCGTAGTAGACGAAGTCCACGCCGTTGCTCTTGAGCTTGGTGATCACCGCCGAGTAGTCGCTGTCGCCGGCGTTGATGCCTTCGAACAGCGCGACATTGATGCCGGCTTTCTTCAGGCCGTCGCGCACCGAGGTGGCAATGCCCTGGCCGTACGACTGCTTGTCGTGCACCACCGCCACCTTCTTGGGCTTGGCCTTCTCGATGATGAATTTCGCCGCCGAGGGACCTTGCTGGTCATCGCGGCCAATGGTGCGGAAAATGTAGTTGAAGTTCTTGCCGTCGGTCAGTGCCGGCGATGTGGCGGACGGGGTGACGACCACCACGCCTTCGTTGTTGTAGATGGGCGCGGCGGCAATGGCCGCACCCGAGCACACCGGGCCGACCACATAGCCGATCTTGGCGTTGACCACGCGGTTGGCGGCCACCGGGCCCTGCTTGGGCTCGCAGGCGTCATCGACGGCAACCAGCTCGATCTTCTTGCCCTGGATGCCGCCTGCGGCATTGGCCATCTCGACGGCCGTGGAAGCACCTTCCTTGACCATGTCGCCATACTGGGTCAATGCCCCCGTGGTCGGAATGACCATGGCAATGCGGATGTTCTGCGCATGGGCCGCGGGCAGCAGGCCCGCAGCGACAAGACCCACAGCGGCGACCAGAGCAGACAGGCGAAACGGTTTTTGCATGGCGATCTCCTTGAATGGCGTATAGAAGTCCCAGCTTATGCGTGCCCGCAAAGCCTGCAATAGGGTATTTGCCAGGGGATGGGCTGCGGCGCAGCAGGCTCAGGGTAATCCGCAGGCCGCGCGTGTGCTTGCGGCCGTCTCAGAACGGCGCGGGCAGATGGAATTGACGCCAGTCGCCGGCCTGCGGGTGCCACAGGCCCAGCTGCTGGGCATGCAGCAGCAGGCGCGGCGCAGCCGCTGCAATGTCCGGGCTGGCGTAAAGCGCATCGCCAAGAATCGGGTAACCCAGATGGGACAGATGCACGCGCAGCTGGTGGGTGCGTCCGGTGATGGGCTCGAGCTCCACGCGCGTGCAGCCTGGCCAGCCCGGCGGGTCGTGCGCCAGCACGCGCCAGCGGGTCTGGCTGGGCTTGCCCGCGGCATCGATGATGCGCAGCGGCCGGCGCGGCCAGTCGGCGGCAATCGGCGCGTCTATGGTCTGCCATGGGCTGTCGGTCGCGGGCTGCAGCAGCCCGTGCACGATGGCCACATAGCGCTTGTGCACGGCGCGCTGCTCGAACGCCAGGCTCAGCTGGCGCTGCACCAGCGGCGACAGCGCCATCAGCACCAGACCGGAAGTCGACATGTCGAGCCGGTGCACGACCAGCGCCTGCGGCCAGCGCGCCTGGGCACGTGCGCTCAGGCAGTCCTGCTTGTCCTCGCCGCGGCCGGGAACGCACAGCAGGCCAGGGGGCTTGTCGAGCACCAGCAGCGCGTCATCGGCCGCGATGCAGCGCAGGCCTTGGTCGATGGCCGTCACGTCAGGCGCGCAGCGGCTGGTTCATCAGCTGGTCGACGGTGGTGCACAGCTCCTCGACATCGTTGGGCTTGTGGATCAGCGCGCGCGCGCCCGCGGCCAGGGCCTCGGCCTCGATTTCTGTCGTCACATAGCCCGAGGCCAGCGCCACCGGCAGGTCGGGGCGGGAGGCAAGCGCCGCGCGCACCAGGTCGACGCCGCAGAAACCGGGCATGTTGTAGTCGGTGACCAGCAGGTCGTAATGCGCTGGATCGACTTCCAGCGCCGCCATGGCTTCGCGCGGATCGGTGAAGCCGCTGACGTCGTAGCCACGCCGGCGCAGCAGGCGCTGGACCAGAAACACCAGCGCCTGGTCGTCATCGACATACATCACATGGCGGCGCGGCGCGCCGTCGGCCTGGGTCCCGGCCGCCGTTTCGGCATTGAGTGCCGGGCGCCGGGCAATCGGCGTAGCAAGCACCGGCGCCGATCCGCTGGCCACGGGAAAGTAGAGGGTAAAGCGGCTGCCTTCGCCCAGCACGCTGGTGACATCGACCGCTCCCCCATGGGTGCGCATCACGCCATGCACCACGGCCAGGCCCAGGCCCGTGCCCTGGCCCACGGGCTTGGTGGTGAAGAACGGCTCGAAGATGCGCTGCAGCGTCGCGGCGTCGATTCCCGGGCCGTTGTCCTGCACGCTCAGCGCCACATAGTTGGCCAGCGGCAGCCCCAGGCGGTCACTCAGGCGCTGATCGGCCAGCGTGAGGCTGGCGGTGACCTGCACCATGCCGCGCGCGTCGCCTATGGCATGCACGGCATTCGTGGTCAGATTGAACAAAGCCTGCTCGACCTGGGTCGCATCGGCAAGCAGCGCCGGCAACTGGGGCGCTATATGCGAGTGCAGCGCAATGGCCGGCGGCAGCGTCACGCGCAGCAGGCGTTCGGTGTCGCGTATCACTTCGGTGGCCTGCACGGCGCAGCGCTTGGGCGGCTCGTTGCGGCTGAAGGTCAGGATCTGGCGCACCAGATCGCGCGCGCGCCTGCCGGCCTTCTCTATCTCCAGCAGGCTTTCCAGCAGCGTCGAGCCTTCGGGGCAGTCGGCGCGCGCGAGCTCCACATTGCCCAGGATGGCGCCGACGATGTTGTTGAAGTCGTGCGCAATGCCGCCGGCCATGGTGCCCACGGCCTGCATCTTGTGGGATTCACGCAACTGGGCTTCAAGCTCGCTGCGGTGGGCTTCGGCTTTTTTGCGGCTGCTCAGGTCGCGCGCAAACACCGTGGTGGTGGTTTCACCGCCGCTGTGCTGGACAAAGGCCAGGCTCACCTCGACGGCCAGTTGCTTGCCGCTGGCGGTGAGCGCTTGCATCTCACCGAGCACGGCCTGCGTGGTCAGCGCGGCGAACTCAAGCGCACTGGCGGCATCGGGCAGGAAGCGCTCGAGCGGGCTGCCCAGCGCATCTTCGGCGGCGCAGGTGAACAAGGCGGCGGCCGTCGGGTTGAAGACCGTGATGCGCTGCGCGCTGTCGACGCACAGGATCGCGTCGAGGCTGGAGTTGATCACCGATTCGAGCCGGCGCTCGCTGGCAAAAAGCTGGTTGTTGCGCTCCTGCAGCGCCAGGCGTTCGGCCAGCAGCGGGCCCTGGTCGACGACGGCGCAGAGAAACTGGGCAATCGGCGGCCCTTTTTTCTGCGGAATCTCTATGCAGGCAATATGCAGGTCGCCGCAAAGATGGACATCGGAGTTGATGGCGAAGACGACTTCATGGACTTCGCTGCCGCCGCCTTCGCGCGCTTGCATGAAAGCTTCGCAGACGCGATCGGCGTGGTCCTCGCGCACCAGCGGCATGAACGACACCAGGATGCGGTCGCGCTCGGTGGGCTGGAAAGCGTTGTGCGCCATGGCATTGGCCTGGATCACCATGTCGTGCTCGTCGAGCACCAGCAGCGGCAGCGGAATGCTGGCAAACAGCGCCTCGAAGCGTTCGGACGCGCTTTCGGCCACGGCTTGGCTGTAGTCCAGCACCTTGTTCTGGATCTCCAGCTCATGCTGGTAGTTGCGCAGCTCGGCGACAAGCGCGGCCAGCGGTTCCTCGGCCAGGGGCTCGCCCACTTCCTCGGTCCACGGCAAGGGCGCCAGATCCTGGGCTTGCGGCCCCATCAGGGCGTGCAGACCCTGGGGATCGTCTTTGCGCAGGAGAAATGACAGGTCGGGACGGCTCATGTAAGGTGGTGCGTTGGCCTCACGCCAGAGGTTGCGCAGACGCCGCGAGTTTAAGCGTGTGACCCCTCGCTCACAAGCCCGCAGCGAAGTGGGCCGACAATCAACTCAGGTAAGAATCCAGCGGAATGCAGCTGCAATGCAGGTTGCGGTCGCCGTGCACGTTGTCTATGCGCGCCACGGGGGGCCAGTACTTTGCGTGGCGCAGCGCGGGCTGGGGGAAGGCCGCCTGCTCGCGGCTGTGCGCATGCGGCCAGTCCGCCGCCAGCAAGGCCGCGGCGGTGTGTGGAGCATTCTTGAGAACGTTGTCCGTACGCGACACCTGGCCGGTTTCAATGGCGCGGATTTCGGCGCGAATGGCAATCATCGCCGCAATGAAACGCTCGATTTCCTCCAGCGGCTCGCTTTCCGTGGGCTCGACCATCAGCGTATTGGGCACGGGAAACGACAGCGTGGGCGCATGCAGGCCGTAGTCGATCAGCCGCTTGGCCACGTCTTCGGCCGTGACGCCGCTCGTGGCCTTGAAGCCGCGCAGATCGAGAATGCATTCGTGGCCCACGCGCGCGGGCCGCCCGGGCGTGCCGGCGCTGGCATAGAGCGTGGGATAGTGCTCCTGCAGCCGGCAGCTGATGTAGTTGGCGCTGAGAATTGCGGTTTCGCTGGCGCGCCGCAAGCCCTCGGCGCCCATCATGCGCATGTACATCCAGCTGATGGGCAGCACCGCGGCATTGCCCAGCGGGGCGGCGCTCACGGCGCCCACGCCCGAATGCCTTCCCGTGCTGGCATGGCCCGGCAGGAAAGGCACCAGGTCCTCGACCACGCAGACCGGGCCCACGCCCGGGCCGCCGCCGCCGTGCGGGATGCAGAAGGTCTTGTGCAGGTTCAGATGGCTGACATCGCCGCCAAAAGCGCCGGGCGCGGCAATACCCACCAGCGCATTCATGTTGGCTCCGTCGACGTAGACGCGCCCGCCATGGCGGTGCACCAGCGCGCACAGCTCCTCGACACGCGCCTCGAACACACCGTGCGTGCTTGGATAGGTGATCATCACGCATGACAGCCTGTCGCTGTACTGTTCGCATTTGGCGGCAAGATCGTCGAGATCCACGTTGCCCTGGGCGTCGCAGGCCGTGACCACGACTTCCAGCCCGGCCATCTGCGCGCTGGCCGGGTTGGTGCCATGCGCGCTGGACGGTATCAGGCAGATGTCGCGCTGGGTCTGGCCCTGGGCCTGGTGGTAGGCGTGAATCGCCAGCAGACCGGCGTATTCGCCCTGGGAGCCCGCGTTGGGCTGCAGGCTGATGCCCGCATAGCCCGTGGCTTCGCAAAGCCAGGCGCACAGTTCGGCGTCCAGCTGCCGGTAGCCCGCGAGCTGGTCGATGGGTGCAAATGGGTGGATCTGCGCGAACGCCGGCCAGGTGATGGGAATCATCTCGCTGGTGGCGTTGAGCTTCATGGTGCACGAGCCCAGCGCAATCATCGTGCGGTCCAGCGCCAGGTCCTTGTCCGAGAGCGCGCGGATGTAGCGCAGCATCGCGGTTTCCGCCTGGTGGCGATGGAACACCGGGTGCGCGAGAAAGCCGCTGGTGCGGCGCAGCGCTGCGGGAATGCGCAGTCCCGTGCCGGCTTCGAGCGCCGCGACATCGGGCAGCGCCTGTCCGGGCGCGGCAAAGATCTGCCACAGCAGCGCCAGATCGGCGCGCGTGGTGGTTTCGTCCAGCGAGATGCCCAGCGCCTGCGGCCCGTAGCGGCGCAGGTTGGCTCCCAGGTCCACGGCGCGCTGGGCCAGCGTTTCGGTGGCCGCTCCGGTGTGCAGCACCAAGGTGTCGAAGCTGCCGTGTTCGGCGACCTTGTGGCCCAGTTGCGTCAGGCCCTGGGCGAGGATGGCGCAGTAGCGCGCCACGCGCAGCGCAATGCGCGTGAGACCCTGCGGGCCGTGGTAGACCGCGTACATGCTGGCAATGACCGCGGGCAGCACCTGGGCGGTGCAGATGTTGCTTGTGGCTTTTTCGCGCCGTATGTGCTGCTCGCGCGTCTGCAGCGCCAGCCGGTAAGCCGGCTGGCCTGCGGCGTCGCGGCTCACGCCGACAATGCGCCCGGGCAGCGCGCGCTTGTAGGCATCGCGGCAGGCCATGAACGCCGCGTGCGGGCCGCCTGCGCCCATGGGCATGCCCAGGCGCTGGCTGCTGCCGACCACGATGTCGGCGCCCCATTCGCCGGGCGGCGTGAGCAGCGTCAACGCCAGCAGGTCGGTGGCGACAATGAAGGCCGCCTGGCGCGCATGGACCAGCGCCGCGTCGGCGCCCAGATAGGCGATTCGCCCGTCGGTGGCCGGGTATTGCGTGAGCGCGGCGAAATAGTCGCCCTCGAGCGCCTGCTGCCAGGCCGTGGGCGTTTCGGGCACCAGGACTTCGATGCCCAGCGGGCGGGCGCGGGTGCGTATGACTTCAATGGTTTGCGGGTGGGTTCCGGCCGAGACCACGAAGCGCCGGCTGGCCGACTGGCTCATGCGCAGCGCCAGCGTCATGGCTTCGGCTGCGGCCGTGGCTTCGTCCAGCAGCGAGGCATTGGCAATGGGCAGGGCCGTGAGGTCGCAGACCATGGTCTGGAAGTTGATCAGCGCTTCCATCCGGCCCTGGGAAATCTCCGCCTGATAGGGGGTGTAGGCGGTGTACCAGGCCGGGTTCTCGAGCACGTTGCGCAGGATCACCCCGGGCGTGTGTGTGCCGTAGTAGCCTTGGCCAATGAAGCTTCTGAGCTGGCGGTTGCGCGCGGCCAGCTGCTGCAGCTCGGCCAATGCCTGGGCTTCGCCGACGGCCGGCGGCAGCTGCATGGGGCTGCGCCGTGCAATGCCCGGTGGCACGATCTCGGCAATCAGCGCCGCGCGCGAGGCCGCGCCGACCGCCGACAGCATCAGCGCCTCGTCCGCTTCGCTGGGCCCTATGTGGCGGGCAACGAATTCGTCGGGGTTTTCCAGGGAGTGCAGCGCGGGAACATGGGGCATCGTCATGGCAGGACCTGTGGAAGAGGCGAAAGCAATGGGATTGCCGGGCCCGAAACAGGCCCGGTCGCGCGGCGGACTCCCCGCGCTTACGCGCTTTGCGCGAAGGCGGTGTAGGCCGCTTCGTCAAGCAGGCCGCCCAGCTGCGCGGGATCGCTGAGCTTGATCTTGAAGAACCAGCCGCCGGCCAGCGGATCGGAGTTGGCCAGCGACGGGTCGTCGCGCAGCGCTTCGTTGACTTCGACGACCTCGCCGCTCACTGGCATGTAGATGTCGGCCGCGGCCTTGACGGATTCGACCACGCCGGCGACCTCGCCCTGGGCAAAGGTCTTGCCGACTTCAGGCAGGTCGACAAACACCACGTCGCCCAGCGCATCCTGCGCGTGCACCGTGATGCCCACCACGGCGGCTGCCGGGTCGGCGGCGTTGATCCACTCGTGGTCTTTGGAAAATTGAACGCTCATGAGAACTCCAGATAAACAAAAAAAAGCGCAAGGCAGCAGTCAGCACTGTATCCCGTTGGCGGCATGTCCGGCGCCAGATGGGGGACTTCAACCGCGGTAATAGCGGCTGGGAACAAAAGGCATGGCCGTGACTTCCATGGCAACCGGCTTGCCGCGCACCAGGGCCTGCAGCCGTGTGCCGGGGACGGCGCTGGCGGTTTCCACATAGGCCTGGGCAATGGGCTGATTGAGCGTAGGCGACAGCAGGCCGCTGGTGACTTGGCCCACCGGGCGGCCGCTGGCATCGTGCAGCGGTGCGGGCTCGCGCACCGGCACGCGCTCGAGCGCACGCAGGCCCACGCGCTGGCGCGCGCGCAGTGCCGGCTCGGCAATCTGCGCCAGCAGCCGCTCGGCGCCGGGAAAGCCGCCGGCGCGCGCGCCGCCCGTGCGCCGCACTTTCTGCACCGCCCACAGCAGGCCGGCCTCGGCGGGCGTGGTCGTGGTGTCGAGCTCATTGCCATGAAGGCACAGTCCGGCTTCCAGTCGCAGCGAGTTGCGCGCGCCAAGGCCTGCGGGCGCGACTGCGCGGTGGTGCAGCAGGGCGCGCGCAAAGGCTTCGGCCATGGGGCCGGGCAGGGAGATTTCAAAGCCGTCCTCGCCGGTATAGCCGCTGCGCGTGATGTACAGCTCGCTGCCTTCCCAGACAAAGGCCGCCCCGTCCATGAACAGCAGCTGCTCGACGCCGGGCACGAGCCTCTGCAGCGCATCGACCGCCAGCGGGCCCTGCAGCGCCAGCAGCGCCTGCTCGCTCAGCGGCGTGATCTCGCAGCGCGCGCCGATTTGCGCCTGCAGGTGGGCGAGGTCGGCGTGCTTGCAGGCGCCGTTGACGACCAGCAAAAAATCGTTGCCGCGCTGCACCAGCATCAGGTCATCGAGCACCCCGGCCTGGTCGTTGAGCAGCAGGCCGTAGCGCTGGCGGTGCAGGGGCAGGTCAAGCAGGTCCATGGGCATCAGCGATTCGAGCGCGGCCGCGGTATCCGTGCCGACCAGGCGCAGCTGGCCCATGTGCGATACATCAAACAGGCTTGCGGCAGAGCGGGTGTGCTGGTGCTCGGCAATCAGGCCCTGGGGAAATTGCACGGGCAGGTGATAGCCCGCGAAGTCGACCATGCGCGCGCCAAGCTCCAGATGCAGCGAGTGCAGCGGTGTGTGCAGCAGCTCGCCGGGAGCGGCCTGCGGGAAATGGAGGGCGGCAGGGCTGGGCGCGGGGGTCATGGCGGTCTCCGGTCAGGCGGGCGCTGCGGCAGGCCGCAACGCCATATGCAAATTTCCATTGGCGATAAGGCCAAGCCTACACTGCCCCGCAAGATTCGTGAACTCCCGGAGATTTTCAATGCAGCTCACCCTGGGCGATACCCTGTCCTGGCCCGCGCGCTACCTGCCCCGCAAGGAGGCGCTGGTCGCCTGGGAGGGCGGCAAGCGCCGCGCCTGGACCTATGCGCAGCTCGACGCCGAAGTCAACCGCCATGCCCATGGCCTGCTGGCGCTGGGCATAGGGCGCGGCGATGTGGTTGCGGCCTTTCTGTACAACACGCCGGCCTTCGTCTTCACGCTGCTGGCCGCGGCGCGCATGGGCGCGGTCTTCAACCCCATCAACTACCGGCTCGCACCGCAGGAGTTGGCTTTCATCCTGCAGGACGGCAACGCACGGGCCCTGGTCTTCGAGCGCGAAGTCGCCGAGGTCGTGGTGCGCACCCAGGCTCTGCTGGCCGAGGACAGCGCGCGTCCTGCGCACTGGATCTATGCCGATGAAGGCGCTGCCGACGCCACGCCCGAAGGCGCGAGCGCGCGCCTGAGCGAGCTGGCCGCGGGGCGCGGCAGCGACGCGCCGCAGGTGGCTGTTGACGAGACCGACGCCTGCATACTGATGTACACCAGCGGCACCACGGGCCGGCCCAAGGGCGTGCTGCATACCCACCGCAGCAAGCTCGCGCACAACGCGCTGATGCACCAGGTGATGCAGCTGCGCCGCGAGGATGTGGGCCTGTCGGTCGCGCCGCTCAACCATACGGCCGAGCTGCACACCAGCTTCCTGCCGCGGCTGCAGGTCGGCGCGACGCTGGTGCTGCAGCGTCGCTTTGACGCGGCCGAGGCCTGGCGGCTGGTCGAGGCCGAGAAGGTGACGTTTTTCTTTGCCGCGCCGACCATGGTTTCCATGCTGCTGCACGAGCCCACGCTGGCGGCGCGCGACACGCAAAGCCTGCGCCTGGTCGAGTATGGCGGCGCGTCGATGGCGCCGCATCTGATACGCGAATGGACGCGCCAGGTCGGCTCGGGCCTGGTGCAGGTGTTCGGCACGACCGAGATGGGCCCTTGCATGTCGGTGCTCTATCCGCACGAGCAGCTGTCGCACGCGGGCTCGGCCGGCCTGCCGGCGCTAAGCCATGACCTGATCGTCGCGCGCCTTCCGGCCAACGGCAGCCCGAGCGACCCGGCGGCGCGCTGCGCCGTCGGCGAAGTCGGCGAGATCCTGGTGCGCGGCCCCTGCATGATGGCCGGCTATCTGCACCGCCCCGACGCCAACGCGCGCGCGCTGGCCCACGGCTGGTATCACACGGGGGACATGGGGCATCTGGATGCCGACGGCTATCTGTGGATTCGCGACCGCATGGACTACATGATCAACTCGGGCGCGGAAAACGTCTATCCGCGCGAAGTCGAGGACGCGCTGGTCGAGCACCCGGGGGTGTTTGAAGTGGCCGTGGTCGGCGAAGCCGATGAACGCTGGGGCCAGGTGGTCGTGGCGCATGTGGTGCGCAAGGCCGCGGCCGATGCGGCCGACGCCGCCCAGCTCGATGCTTTCCTGGTGCAGGGCGATCGCCTTGCGGCCTACAAGCGCCCGCGCCGCTACCATTTCGTCGAGTCGCTGCCCAAGACCACCAGCGGCAAGATACAGAAACATCTGCTGCGCCAACCCCACTGAGGTTCAGAGGCTGCAATACCCGGATGAAGGCCTCCTGCATTGGCTGCAGGGGCCTTTTTTTCGTTGTAATGACAGCAGATCAGGGGAGGGATTATCGCCATGCAGCTGCCCACACGCATCTTTGATTTGCACACGCACCTGTTGAATGCGCGCTACCTGCCGCTGGCCAGCATCATTGCCCATGCGATGGGCCGCGACGCCAGCCCGCTGGCCCGGCAGGTCGCGCGCCTGCTGCAGGCCTTGACGGGCTCGGCCTATGCCGATGTCCCCGTCGAGGCCATGTTCTCGCAGGCCACCGAAGATACGCAGGAGCTCGAGTGCCTGGAGCATATCTGGCGCATGGTGGAGTACGAGCTGCGGCTGGGCACGGGCTCGCTGGACGCCTTGCCGCAGTGCGAGCAATCACTGCAAGCCCCGGTCTTCGACCGTCTGCGCGCCTCGCAATTCATGGATATCCTGCTGAGCCTGGACCAGATCGATTACGCGGCCGAAGGCTGGCCCACGCCGCAGGCGGCCAACAGCGAGGAGCAGCCCGGGGCGCAATCGCCGGACACATCGGCCAGCTTCTTGGATTTCCTGCGCTGGGCCGAGCGCGTGGTGCGCAAGGCCTTGTGGGTCGTCACGCGGCGCATGGACCCCAAGGCCTGGGGAGTGCTTGTCAACTACCCGGCCTTTTTCCTGACGCTGCTGCACTCGGAAGAGCAGTTGCTGCAAAAGCTCTTCGCCAGCTATGGCGCGGGCCTGCCGCCGGTGCAAGCCGCGCATTATCTGCTTGACATGCAAATGGGCTTTACCGGGCAGGAGGCGCCGTTCTATCCCATGCAGCCCGTGCAGGAAGACCGCATGCAGGCGCTGCAGCGCGCGCATCCGGCGCGCATCTTTGGCTTTGCCGCGTTTGATCCACGGCGCGAAGACTGGCATGCGCGCGCGCTGCACTCGCTGGGCCGGGGGTTTGTGGGCTTCAAGTTCTATCCTGCCATGGGTTTCAAGCCCCAGGGCAATGAAGCGGTCATTCAGGCACGCGTCGATGCCTTCTTTGGTTTCTGCATTGCCCGCGACCTGCCGGTGTTTGCGCACTGCACGCCCGTGGGCTTGCAGACACGGCTGCGGCTGGGTGCCCATGCGCATCCGCGCCACTGGCAGGTGCTGCTGGAGCAGCCGCGCTGGCGGGAACTCCGCCTGTGCCTGGGCCATGCGGGCGGCGGGCGGCTGGAGAACGGCGCGCTGCATTCGGCCGGCTGGATGGCGCGTTCGCACGAGGAGTGGCAGCACGCAGACAACTTCGCGCGCATCGCGAGTGAGCTGTGCACCAGCTATCCACGCGTCTATTGCGAAATCGGCTACCTGACCGAGCTGCTGGAGGAGGGCGGACTCGCGCGCTTCGAGGCCAACTTGCAGCGCGCGCGCCAGGCGGCAAGCGCCGCGGGCCGTCCCTTCGAGCTGCTGGACAAGATGGCCTATGGCTCGGATTGGCATATGCCGGAGATGGTCACGCGCACGCGCCGCTATCTGGATGTGTTTCTGTCGTTGATGGAAAAGCCCGCCTATGCGGACTATCGCGAGCAGTTCTTCTGGAAGAACGCCTACCGCTTGCTGCATCTTCCGCTGTAGCGGCGGCGGCCGACCGCCCGCCTGGCAAGGAAATCCTTTGCGGCTACCGCATCCCATGCCTGACGTTATCGGCTTGTCGTCATGCCTGCACAAGCCACTTCAGTAAGAGTTGACTACTCACGTTAATAGAATTAAACTATCGCAATAGCAAATAGATAGTCTTTGTTTTTGGTGGCTGCTGTCGGCTGAACGCAGGCAAGCCCTTGGGCTGATGCTGCTCAAAAATGTCGTCGATATAGGGCAAATCGGCGCGCATTGAGCAGGTCACCGCGTGCAGCCGCGCAGACCCGATTGCGCATTTCTAGAACCTCACCTGCCACTGGAGAGCATGATTTGAAAACACCCGACACACACTGTCCATTGGACCTGAGCAAGTGGCGTATCACGCTGATCAATGCACAGAATAAAATTCTTTCTGACTCCTTTGTGCCGGACGAAGATGGTCCTGTCGTCTGGGACGACCTGCTGCTAGCGGCGTTGCGGTGGTCAAATGATATTGTGGAAATGCGGGTGGAGCCGCTGCACGATGCCAGCACTGATGCCAGCCTGGACAGCAACGCAGTAACGGTGATCCGCGGGCTGGAGGGCATTCTGACGTATTTGCTTGATTCCGGCGCACAAGTCAACGCCATAACCGAAAAAGAAGATGGAACTTGGACACCGTTGCTTGCGGCCATTTGTTCGCAGAACATGCCTTCGTTAAAATTTTTGCTGGATCGCGGTGCTGATGTAAACCAGGTGGTTGGCGGCATTACCCCACTGCTTAGGGCGACATATTGGCAAGATGGGCAGATGGTGAAGTTGCTGCTGGGACATGGCGCCGACGTGAAATTCGCCGACAACAAGGGTTTGACCGCGTTGATGAGAGTGGCCGAGAGCGCGAGATTTGACATCATGGACCTGCTGCTCGGGGCTGGAGCGGACATGGATGCAGTCAATCTTGACGGCCAAAGCGCGCGCCAGATTGCCACGCAGGCTTATCTAAGTCATTGGCGTTTCCAAGACGATTTCTATCAGTATATGAATAATGTAGGCCACTTCTCAAGCGGCGCGGCCGTGGGGGTGGAGCTTTGTGCAAAGGGTTATTGGACTGCGCCTTGCGGCGACCGCTACCGTATGTCGCTGTGGAACGACCAATGTAGCATGGCGCACGAATTCCTGAACCACCTTCCGATGCTCGATGAAGCGACTGTCAATCGATGGATGGATTTGAGCAGGCATCTGAAGTGGACGGTGAATGTGCTTGATTGGAAAATGATCGATCTGCTACGCGAATTTGGTGCGGATATTGACGCTCCCGCGGACACGGGAATTACATGGCGGGAATTGGCAGTCGATGCACTAGAAAATCAATTGACGCGGCAGTTGGAGGAAAATGAGGGCATTCCAGCGGTGATTCAACACGCAATCCTGCAGGCAATTGAACAGGTAAAGCATGAGCCGATTCAGGGGACGGTTCCTGCGGCGATTGCGGCGATTGATTCGGCAGTTTGTTTGGCAATCAAAACAGCGCTTCCAGAAGCCATAGCCGCGGCAATCAACGCCCGGATTGAAACGCCGCATGCAGTGGCGGTGGACGGTTTGCTGAAAAAGCAGTTGGCTTTCGCTTTATGGAACAGCCATACCGAACTCGAGGCCACGCTGGCACTCATCGTCCGCCATCTGGAGAGCCCTCTTGCGCCATCCGCATGGTCCTCTTCCATCATAGAGACGGGCTCATTCTCATCATCCGTGATAACGACAACGCTCAACGTCAGGCACTTGAATGTGAATGTATGCGGTGATGATCGATTGCTGGTCAAGGTCCCGGTTTATTTGCATGACTGGAATATAGACAGCGCCTATTCCCAGAGTCAGGGAACTTCCGATCATGCAGTAACGCATGGCTTGGTCGAAGCGCCTTTGGATGACGATTCAAATATCGCTGTGCCTGAGTATCTGGGGTTGCCTGCGGATGAGCCAATGCTCTGACCTATTGTTTGAATCGTGCCAGGCCGGTGCGCATAGCCAGGCCCTGCGCATCGCTGCGTGACCACGGCGCTGCAGCACGCTGAATTTTTGCGCCACCGGCCTTGCTGCTTCAATACGGCTCGGCCTTGACGCGCATTTCGCTGTAGGCCACGATGTGCGAGCCCTTGACCAGCCGGTAACCCAGCCAGATCAGCAGGAACAACGGCAGGCCGATATAGGTGGCCACCACGCCGCCCCAGTCGATGCGCTCTTGGATGAAGGCCTGGTAGTTCTGGCCCAGGGTGATCACCAGGCACAGCACAAAGGCGAAAATCGGCGCGAATGGAAACGCGGCCGCGCGGTAGGGCAGCGCCGCCAGGCGATTACGCGGCCAAAGCCTGGCCCACGCCGCAGGCCGCAGACAGCGAGGAGCAGCCGGGGGCGCAATCGCCGGACAGATCGGTAAGCTTTTCGGATTTCCTGCGCTGGGCCGAGGGCGTGGTGCGCAAGGCCTTGTGGGTCGTCACGCGGCGCATGGACCCCAATGCATGGGGCGAGATCGTCAACTACCCGGCGTTCTTCCTGACCTTGCTGCATTCGGAAGAGCAGTTGCTGCAAAAGCTTTTTCCAGCTATGGCGCGAGCCTGCCGCCGCTGCAAGCCGCGCATTATCTGCTTGACATGCAAATGGCCTTCGCCGGGCAGGAAGCGCCGTTCTACCCGTTGGAGCCGGTGCAGCAGGACCGCATGCAGGCGCTGCAGCGCGCGCATCCGGCGCGCATCTTTGGCTTTGCCGCGTTTGATCCGCGGCGCGAAGACTGGGATGCGCGCGCCCTGCATTCGCTGGACAAGGGTTTCGCGGGCTTCAAGTTCTATCCGGCCATGGGTTTCAAGCCTCTGGGCAATGAACCCGCCATCCAGGCGCGTGTCGATGCGTTCCTCGACTTCTGCATCGCACGCGACTTGCCGGTGTTCGCGCATTGCACGCCCGTGGGATTCAAACGCGGCTGCGCCTGGGCGGCTATGCCATCCACGCCACTGGCGCGCGGTGCTGGAGCAGCCGCGCTGGCGGGCGCTGCGCTGTGCCTGGGCCATGCGGGCGCAGGCAATCTGCGCAACGGGTTGCTGCATTCATGGGGCTGGTCCGCGCGCTGCCGCGAGTGCCGACAACCGGCCCTTCGAGTTGCTCGACCGCATGGCCTATGGCTCCGACTGGCATATGCCCGAGGTGGTCACGCGCATGCGACGCTATCTCGACATGTGGCTGGAACTGATGGGTCGGCGCAATATGCGGACTACCGCGAGCGCTTCTTCTGGCGCAATGCTTCCCGGTATTTGCGCCTGCCCATGCAAGCGGCAGCCATGGCTGCGCGCTTTTACACCAATGGAAATTCGCGGCGTGGGTTGCTCTTTTCTTTTGATAGCAATAAACTATTAAAATATTTTGCTGATTTGTTTTGTCGATTGAATGCGGCCTGGCGCCCTGCTTCAAGGTCCAGGTGAAGGCGTGCCGAAGCGGCGGCGAGACATGGCAAACAGCGAGTACTGATTGCTTCACCCAGCCGCGTCTTGCGCCCGGTCGCCACGGCGTTTCTTTCACTTCACATAGAGCATATACATGACCCGGATACGACTCATCGACACCCAGGGAGACATTCATTTTGATTCCGACCCGTTGCTGGCCGCCTTGCCTAGCAACTGGAATCTTCTTTTGCATGAGGCGCTCAGTGGGCGCTTGCAGATGTGGCAGCAGGTGACCGACGAGTGCCTGGATGCTCAAACCACCAGCAACAGTGCATTGACATTGAATCAGGATACGCAGCAAATGCTGAATTATTTGCTGGATCATGGCGCACAGGTCAATGTCAGTAGCGGGGGCCATGAACGCCCGCTGGTCACAGCGGTGGCGTCTGACAATGAGGTCGCGGTGCGGGTGTTGATGGAGTACGGGGCACAGCCCAACCTGAACAACATCAATGGGACTCCGGTGCAGCTTCTGGCAGTGAACAGCGGAAATGAAAATATTCTTCGAATGCTGCTGCAGGCAGAAGCATCGGTTGCCCGCCTCACCTCCGCGATGATGAGGGCCACGGAAACGGCACAGGACAGGATGCTGGAGATGTTGCTCGATGCAGGGGCTGTGGTCAACTACCAATTCAATCCTCATGGTCTCACCGCGTTGATAACGGCAGCGCGGCATCACGATGTTGCCGTGATGCGGGTATTGATTGCTCACGGTGCGGATCCCAATCTCGCCAGCGATTCTCGTACGCCGTTGATGCAAGCCGTGAGATCTCGAAACGAGAATGCGCTGCAACTCCTGATCGATAAGGGCGCAGATGTCGATGCACTGCATGCTGCTTCAGGCGGTTTCTCTGCGCTGATGCTCGCGGCGAGGAGCGGCAGCTGGCACATGATGAATATGCTGGGCGCGGCCGGAGCGCAGATGGATGCGACCAATCATGCGGGCATATCGGCGCTCTCCATGGCGGCGCGCGCCATCAGACCCGAAGTGCAGCATATCAAGCGGGGAGAGGGCATGGCCGAGGTGACCACTGAAATAGAGAACGGATCGTGGAGCCGTGTGGCGGCATTGCTGCGCGTTAGCGCGTCGGCTGCTGTCCGCAAATCGGATGATGCCGACAATGCGGAAAACAACAAGCTTGACTGGGCCGAACTCATCAGGCTGGGAGTGCAAGGCGGGAGTGTGCTCATGGCACGCGAGGTCATCGCTGCCGCCGCGCGGGTCGATTCCCAAAACCTGGCTTCATGGATTAATGCAAGCGTGAAGTCTAGCCTGGCGAGTGGTGCACCGAACTGGGAAATGATCGACTTTCTGCGGGAGCGAGGCGCGGATCTCCACGCGCCTGTCGGCGCCGCCAACACCAGCTCATTGGACTCGGCGGCAAACCGGCAATTGGATGAAGTGGCGAGTCAACTGGCGGAACAGGTGGCGCGTCAGGTGGCAGAAAGCGAGACGTTTCTCGCCGCGATCAAAGAGGCTCTGAAAGAGCCGATCCGGCAGACGCTCCAAGGGCCTGTTCAGGCGCCGATGGAAGCGCCGGTTCAGACAGCGGTCCAGCAGGTGGTTCAGGCGATGGTTCAAGCGGCGACCCAGGCAATGAATCAAGCGGTGAGTGCAGCAAGTGTCGAGCACCTGCTTCAGGCGCAGTTCGCGCAGGCGGCTCAGCACAGCCCGGCCCAAGTGGAGGCCATCGTCGAAGTCTTGCTGAGAAATGCGCAAAGGCCGGTGTTTGCACCAGCACAGGCCGATGCCGTGGACGGGGTGAACGGTGACTTCGAGGCCGTTCCCGGCATTGATGCGCAGCACGATGATGCCGGCGCAGACAAGGTCGGGCAAATCGAGGCCGTGATGGAGGATCCCTTTGATATCGACCCTGCCGTCGGCTTGAACAATCTGGCACAAACCGTCTGGCTCTAGCGTCTCAAGCCGCGGCGGCTGATTCAGTCGCCGACGCGCAATGGATCAATCCATTTTTGCACCTCACCTGGAGAACATGATTTGAAAACACCCGACACACATTGTCCATTGGACTTGAGCAAGTGGCGTATCACGCTGATCGATGCACAGAACGAAAGTTGCATTGATTCCTCTGCCCTGGACGTACATGGTCCTGTCGTATGGGACTACCTGCTGCTGGCGGCGGTGTTGTCATATGATGTCGTGGAAATGCGGGTGGAGCCGCTGCCCGATGCCAGTGTTGATGCCAGCCTGTACAGCAACTCAGGCATCGTGATCTGCGGGCTGGAGGGCATGCTGACGTATTTGCTTGACTCCGGCGCACAGGTCAATGCCATCACCGAAATAGGAAAAAGATCTTGTACCCCGTTGCTGGTGGCCATCGCTGAGCGGAACATGCCCGCGTTAAAAGTGCTGCTGGATCGCGATGCCGATGTAAACCAGATAGTTGGCAGCCGTGCTACCCCACTGCTCATGGCGCTCTATGCCGAAGATGAGACGCAAAATGGGGAGATGGTGAAGTTGCTGCTCAAGCATGGTGCCGACGTGAACTTCGCCGACGACGAAGGTTGCACCGCGTTGATGAGAATGGCCAAGGACGTGGATTTTTGCATGATGGACCTGCTGCTCGAGGCGGGAGCGGACATGGAGGCGGTCAATCTTGACGGCCAAAACGCGCGCCAGATTTCCGCGCAGGTTTATCGAGATCATTTTACCGCGCCTGACGGAGGCGATCCCATGCAGCACAAGTTGTTTGCAACGGGTTCCTGGAGTTGCGTGACCCTGGGGATGGAGCTCTGGGCAACGGGTTATTGGGGCGCGCCTTGCGGCTCCGGCCACGACGGACTAGATCTGCCCGCGCTGTTAAATGAGGCACTGTCGCAAGGCAAATCAGGCATGGCGCGCGAGTTTTTGGTCGCGCGCTCGCTATTCGGTCCCGAGAATTTCGATCCATTGATAGGTCTGAGCAGTCATCTGAAGCAGGCGGTGAACGCGCTTGATTGGAAAATGATCGATGTGCTGCGCGAATTCGGTGCGGATATCGATGCTCCCGTGGGCAGGGGAATCACATCGCGGGAATTGGCAACCGATGCACTATCAAGGCAGGTGATTGAACCGTTGCAGAAAAATGAAGGGGTTGCGAGGGCAGGGGCGGTGGACGGCTTGCTGGAAAAGCAGTTGGCTTTCGCTTCATGCGGCAGCCATACCGAACTCGAGGCCACGCTGGAAATTTTCTTGCGCCATATGCACAGCCCGCTTGTGCCATCCGCATGCTGCTCTTCAACCGTGGCGACGGACTCGGCAACGATAACCACCAACGCCAAGCACTTGAATGCGAATGTAGGCGCTGATGATCTGGTGCTGGTCGATGTCTCGTTTTGTCTCGATGATTGGAATGAAGACAGCGCCTGTTCCCCAACTGCGGGCACTGACGATGATTCAGCAACGCATGGCCTGGTCGAAGCGCTTGTGGATGACGATTCAAATATCGCTGTGCCTGAGTATCTGGGGTTGCCTGCGGGTGAGCCAATGCTCTGACCTATTGTTTGAATCGTGCCAGGCCGGTGCGCATAGCCAGGCCCTGCGCATCGCTGCGTGACCACAGCGCCGCCGTCGTACGGGCAGCAGCACGCTGGACCTTTGCGCCTCCGGCCGCGCCTCTTCAATACGGCTCGGCCTTGACGCGCATTTCGCTGTAGGCCACGATGCGCGAGCCCTTGACCAGCCGGTAACCCAGCCAGATCAGCAGGAACAACGGCAGGCCGATATAGGTGGCCACCACGCCGCCCCAGTCGATGCGCTCCTGGATGAAGGCCTGGTAGTTCTGGCCCAGGGTGATCACCAGGCACAGCACAAAGGCGAAAATCGGCCCGAATGGAAACGCGGCCGCGCGGTAGGGCAGCGCCGCCAGGTCCAGGCCCTGGGCCTCATAGCCCTTGCGGAAACGGTAGTGGCTGATGGCAATGCCCAGCCAGGCAATGAAGCCTGTCATTCCCGACAGGTTCAGCAGCCAGATATAGACCGCCTGGGGGCTGAAGATATTGGTCAGAAAGCACAGCGCGGCCACGGCCGTGGTCGCCAGCAGTGCCATCAGCGGCACACCGTTGCGGTTGACGCGCGCGAAGATGCGCGGCGCCATGCGCTGGCAGGCCAGCGTGTAGAGCATGCGCGTCGAGGCATACATGCCCGAGTTGCCGGCCGACAGCACCGAGGTCAGCACCACGGCGTTCATCACGGCCGCTGCCGACAGCAGGCCGGCGCGCTCGAACACCAGCGTGAACGGGCTGACGCTGATGTCGCTCACATCGTTGCGCAGCAACTGCGGGTCGTTGTAGGGCAGCAACAGGCTGATGATCAAAATGGCAAACACATAGAACAGCAGAATGCGCCAGAACACCTTGCGCACCGCGCGCGGCACGTTGCGCGCCGGGTCTTCGGACTCACCGGCCGCGATGCCGATCAGCTCCGTGCCCTGGAAGGAAAAGCCGACAATCATTGCCACGCCGATCAGCGCCGCGAAGCCGCCGGCAAACGGCGCTTCGCCCACGGTCCAGTTGGCGAGGTTGCCCCACAGGCCCTCGGGGGCGCCGCCTTGCAGTATGCCCAGCACCATCAGCAGGCCCAGTCCGATGAAGACAATCACCGTGACCACCTTGATTGCCGCAAACCAGTATTCGGCTTCGCCAAAGCCTTTGACCGAAATCGCGTTCAGGCCAAACATCAGCGTCAGGAACAGGGCGCTCCAGACCATGCCGTTGACGTCGGGAATCCAGTACGCCATGACCAGCTGCGCCGCCACCAGGTCAACGGCAATCGTCACCGCCCAGTTGTACCAGTAGTTCCAGCCGAGCGCGAAGCCAAAGCCTTCATCGACGTAGCGTGCGCCGTAGGTGGCAAACGAGCCCGATACCGGCAGGTGGGCGGCCATTTCGCCCAGGCTGGTCATGAGGAAGTAGACCATCAGGCCGACCACCATATAGGCCAGCAGTGCGCCGCCCGGGCCGGCCTGGGATATGGTCGCGCCCGAAGCCACGAACAGGCCGGTGCCGATCGAGCCGCCAATGGCAATCATCGACAGATGGCGCGCCTTGAGGCTGCGGCGCAGGCCGGCCTCGGCCGGGCTGCTGTTGGAAGAAGCGTTATCGCTCATGTTGTGTTCCTGTGATCCGCCGCGTCCTGCCCGCAGGCAGGAACGCAAAAGGCCGCACTGGCGCGGCCCGGAAAAGCGGCATTGTGCGCGATTTGCACCGCCGTGGTGCCCGATATGTACAAGACCCTGAAGGGGCTTAAGGGAAACTGAATGGGCGGCCCATTCACCGGCCGCCCAGGCACCCTTGGTCGCGCTCGGGATGAACCGGGGGAAAGGGCTCAGCCCAGCAGCAAGGCGTCGTCGGCGAGCTTCTCGCCGCGCACTTTCTCGAACATCTTCAGCAGGTCGGGCACATCGAGGCGCTTGCGCTCCTCGCCGCTGACGTCAAGCACCACCTGGCCCTGGTGCAGCATGACGGTGCGGTCACCCACATCGAGCGCCTGGCGCATGCTGTGCGTGACCATCATGGTCGTGAGCTTCTTCTCGGCGACGATGCGCGCCGTGAGTTGCAGCACGAAGTCTGCGGTGCGCGGATCGAGCGCGGCCGTGTGCTCGTCTAGCAGCAGGATGCGCGAAGGCTGCAGCGCCGCCATCAGCAGGCTCACCGCCTGGCGCTGGCCGCCCGACAGCAGGCCTATGCGGTCGGACAGGCGCTTTTCCAGGCCCAGGCCCAGCGTTGCCAGGCGTTCCTGGAAGACCTCGCGCATATTGGCCTGCACGGCGCGCGCCAGCCGACGCGGCGCGCCGCGGCGCTGGGCCAGGGCCATGTTTTCCTCGATGGTCAGGTCTTCGCAGGTGCCTGCCATGGGGTCCTGGAAGACCCGGGCCACGCGCTCGGCGCGCGACCACACGGGCAGGGCGGTGACGTCCTGGCCGTCAATCACGATGGCGCCGCCGTCGACGCGCTGGTCGCCCGAGACGGCGTTGAGGAAGGTGGACTTGCCCGCGCCGTTGGAGCCAATGACGGTCACGAACTGGCCGGCTGGAATCTCCAGCGACAGGCCGCGCAGCGCGCGGGTTTCAATCGGCGTGCCGGGGTTGAAGGTGAGAACGATGTCTTTTGCACTCAGCATGGAATCTCCGACCGACTTATCGCGGCTTGCGCTTGGACAGCTTTTGCTTGAGCTGCGGGATGACGAGGGCCACGGTCACCAGCACGGCCGTGACCAGGTTCAGATCCTGGGCCTTGAGGCCGATGAAGTCGCTGTTGAGCGCGGCCGCAATGAAGAAGCGGTAGACGATGGCGCCGATCACCACGGCCAGCGTCGCATAGATGATGCGCCGCGACGGCAGCAGGCTTTCGCCGACGATCACCGCCGCCAGGCCAATGACGATGGTGCCTATGCCCATGGAGATGTCGGAGCCGCCCTGGGTCTGCACGAACAGCGCGCCGCCCAGGCCCACCAGGCCGTTGGAGACCGCCATGCCCAGCAGGATCATGGCGCCGGTGTTCACGCCCTGGGCGCGTGCCATGCGCGCGTTCGAGCCGGTGGCGCGGATCGCCAGGCCGCGTTCCGTCGAGAAGAACCAGTCCATTGCCAGCTTGGCGATCAGCACGATCACCGCCAGGATCAGCGGGCGCGCGACGTAGTCGGGAATGCCTTCGGGCTGCAGCATGGTGAACAGCGTCGGGTCATTGATCAGCGGCACGTTGGGGCCGCCCATGATGCGCAGATTGACCGAGTACAGCGCAATCATCATCAGAATGGATGCCAGCAGGTCCATGATCTTGAGCTTGACGTTGAGCCAGCCGGTGAGCATGCCCGCGGCCGCGCCCGCTGCCGTCGCGGCCAGCGTCGCGAGCCAGGGATTGGTGCCGGTGGAGATCAGGATGGCGCAGACCGCGCCGCCCAGCGGAAAGCTGCCGTCCACGGTGAGGTCGGGAAAGCGCAGCAGCCGAAACGAGATGAAGACACCCAGCGCCACCAGGCTGAAGATCAGACCAATCTCGATGGCGCCAAGAAATGAGAAAAATGACATGGGGAGTGCGGTTGAGCCCGCAGGCTGGGTAAAAACAATGGCAGGTCCGTGCATCGTACGGTACCTGCCATATCGAAGCCCCCACCGGGCGCTATACCCGGGTAGTGGTTTACTGGATCACCTGCGCGGCCGATTTGACCAGCGCGTCCGACAGCTTCACGCCTTGCTTCTCGGCCGCACCGGGATTGACGAACAGCTCCATCTTGGTGCTTACCTCGGGCTTGATGTCGCCGGGCTTCTCGCCCTTGAGGATGCGCGCCACCATGCGGCCGGTCTGCTCGCCCAGGTCACGGTAGTTGATGCCGTAGGCCGCGACCGCACCGCGCTTGACGGAGTCGGTGTCGGAGGCCACCAGCGGGATTTTCGCATCCTGGCCGACCTTGACCAGGGCTTCGTAGGCCGACACCACGTTGTTGTCGGTGTTGGTATAGATCACATCGACCTTGCCGACCAGGCTGCGCGCGGCGCTGCTGACGTCGACCGAACGCGGCGCCGCGGCTTCGACCAGGGTCATGCCCAGCGTCGGCAGCAGCTTTTGCATTTCCTTGACCACAACCATGGAGTTTGCCTCGCCCGGGTTGTAGACAATGCCCACGCGCTTGGCGTTGGGCACGACCTGCTTGACCAGCTGCATCTGCTTGTCGAGCGCCAGCAGGTCGGATACACCGGTCACGTTGCCCTTGCTTGGCTCCCAGCTGGCGACCAGCTTGGCGGCCACGGGGTCGGTCACGGCCGAGAACACCACGGGCACGGCCTTGGTTGCGGCAATGACGGCCTGGGCCGAAGGCGTGGCGATGGCGACGATGGCGTCGGGCTTGTCACCGATGAACTTGCGCGCGATCTGCGCGGCCGTGCCGGTATTGCCCTGGGCGCTCTGGTATTGCCACTTGAGGTTCTTGCCGGTTTCAAAACCAGCATCCTTGAGCGCGGCCTGCACGCCGTCGCGCACGGCGTCAAGCGCGGGGTGCTCCACGATGGCCGTCACGGCCACCGATTTCTGCTGGGCATGCACCGAAGTCATCGATGCCAGGGCCAGGGCCACCGCGCCCAGAGGCGCCAAGGACAGGAATTTCATTTGTATCTCCACCGCTGAATGAATGTTGTGCTTTGGCAGCCGGATGCGCCACGAAGCCGCTGCTCGAAGTCTACTGCAGCGCAGGCGGCTTGCGAACGAGTCCGACCCCCGTGGTTTCCACGGTTCGCGCCCGGTCTCGCATGAAAAAAGGCCTGCAGTGCAGGCCTTTGGCTTACATGCCCGAGTAGTTCGGGCCGCCGCCGCCTTCGGGCGTGACCCAGACGATGTTCTGCGTCGGATCCTTGATGTCGCACGTCTTGCAGTGCACGCAGTTCTGCGCGTTGATCTGCAGGCGCTGGGTATCGCCCCCCTTGGCTTCGTCGGGTACGAACTCATAGACACCGGCCGGGCAGTAGCGGCTCTCGGGCCCTGCATAGCGCGCGAGATTGACGCTCACCGGAATGCTGGCATCCTTGAGCGTCAGGTGCGCCGGCTGGTTCTCGGCATGGTTGGTGTTGCTGATGAACACGCTTGACAGGCGGTCGAAGGTCAGCTTGCCATCGGGCTTGGGGTAGACAATGGGCTTGCACTCCGCCGCGGGCTTGAGGTAGGCATGGTCGGGCTTGTCGCGGTGCAGTGTCCAGGGGATGTTGCCGCGCAGCACGAACTGCTCCAGGCCGTTCATGATGGTCGCGGTGGTCAGGCCCTTCTTGAACCAGGCCTTGAAGTTGCGGCTCTTGTTGAGCTCCTCGTGCAGCCAGCTGTTCTCGAACGCCGTGACATAGCTGAGCAGCTCGTCGCCCTGGCGGCCGGCCTGTATGGCCTCGAACGCCGCTTCGGCGGCCAGCATGCCGGTCTTGATCGCGGCGTGGCTGCCCTTGATGCGGCTGACGTTGAGAAAGCCCGCGTCGCAGCCAACCAGCGCACCGCCTGGGAACACGAACTTGGGCAGCGACAGCAGGCCGCCGGCCGTGATCGCGCGCGCCCCGTAGCCTATGCGCTTGGCGGGCTTGATGCCCTTGGCTTCGTCGCCTTCGAGGTAGTAGCGGATGTTGGGATGGGTTTTCCAGCGCTGCATTTCCTCGAACGGGCTCAGGTACGGGTTCGAGTAGTCGAGGCCGGTGATGAAGCCCAGCGTGACCTTGTTGTCTTCCATGTGGTAGAGGAAGGCGCCGCCGTAGGTGTCGGACTTCATGGGCCAGCCCGCGGTGTGCAGCACAAAGCCTGGCTGGTGGCGCGCGGGGTCGATTTCCCAGAGTTCCTTGACGCCCAGGCCATAGGTCTGCGGGTCTCGGCCTTCGTCAAGCTTGTAGCGCGCGATCAGCTGGCGGCCCAGGTGGCCGCGCGCGCCTTCGGCAAAGATGGTGTACTTGCCGTGCAGTTCCATGCCCAGCTGGAAGTCGCCCGTGGGTTCGCCGTCCTTGCCCACGCCCATGTTGCCCGTGGCCACGCCCTTGACCGAGCCGTCCTCGTTGTACAGCACCTCGGCCGCCGGAAAGCCGGGGAAGATCTCCACGCCCAGGCCTTCGGCCTGTTCGGCCAGCCAGCGCACGACGTTGCCCAGGCTCACGATGTAGTTGCCGTGGTTCTGGAAGCAGGCCGGCAGCAGCATGTTGGGCGTGCGCATCGACGACTTCTCGCCCAGGAACACCATGGCGTCGTCGGTCACGGGCTGGTTCAGCGGCGCGCCGAGTTCCTTCCAGTTGGGGATCAGTTCGGTCAGCGCCTTGGGATCCATGATTGCGCCGGACAGGATATGGGCGCCGGGTTCCGAGCCTTTTTCCAGCACCACGACCGACAGCTCCTGACCTTTTTCGGCCGCCAGCTGTTTCAGGCGGATGGCGGTGGACAGGCCGCCGGGGCCGCCGCCAACCACGACCACGTCGTATTCCATGGCCTCGCGGGGGCCATACTGGGCCAGGATTTCATCATTTGTCATCGGGCGTCTCTTTTTGATTCAGATGGGTAGGCGTAAGGCGGCGCACCTCGGCCGGGCGCGCTCCAGCAGCGGCTGATTCTATGCGCAGCGCGCGCGCGTTCCTGTCACCTCGGATTTTTTCTGCGGCCGTTGTCGCCTTCGCGGCGGCTTGCGGCCGCCATCCCTGCGATGCTTGGCGCCATGGCGAAACCTCAGGATGTCAAATGAAAATTGAAATTCCGCAAGTCAAGAAACGGGTGCATGAACTGCGCCTGCGGTGCGCTGGGGCGACATGGACGCGATGGGCCATGTCCGCGTGGCGTGTCTGTTTCAAGCGATGCAGACTGCAATAGCGTGCCGGCTGGGCCAACAGGCGGTGGGGCTGGTTCACGGACTTGCACCGCTGCTTTTTGCGATAGCGGTGCAGGTAGGTCTTGAGGGTCTTCAATGTCAGATCCAGGCCCGCATGGGTTAGCGCTTGATGGATGGCGGCAAGCGGGGTGCCTGCGGCCAGCTTCATTTCAATTTCCGGCATCACTTCGCGCAGCTGAGCGGCTTTCGTTGTCGGCGCCGCTTGCATGACTGCCTGCTTGAGGTCTGGCTTCATCGTTGCCGTCGCTGTGATTTTGTATGTTCGCAGACTGTATGCCTTAGGTACTTTTTTTGTCTACCTATAGTCTTCTTGTTGATAGCGCTATGTATTCAGCTTGTCTGCGCCTCCTTGTTGTCTCCGATTTGTCTACTTTTTGTAGTCCTTTGCATGGCGCGCTTCGGGCTTGGGCAGGAGGCGCGGGTGTATACCAGCTCGGTGCAGGCGTTGCCGACCGCCATTGCCCGGCACTTTGACAAGAGCACCGCGTTGGAGATTCAGCGTCATCCTCAATTGCATCGTGGGGATGCGGGCATGCAGCTGACGGGCTTGGGGCGACGGCAAACAACTCTTACAGAATCAGTTTGAACAGCAGCGCCATCCGCAGACTAGCGGGAGGAAGTTACTGAGGGAAGGACGTTTTGGATAGTCGGCGTTCGACCCATTGCGGAACTTTATCGAGTCTCCCCTAACTCGCCAAGCCTCGTCCTAGATATCGCAGCCTTTTCCCGGCAACAAAAACGTCTGTCTGCGTCCTGATGGGCGCATTGCCTGCTCCGTTATTTGTAGGACTTAAGGCATAAATTCTTAAAATAAATTGTAGCTATCGATGTCTTGTGATACATAGGAAAAGTTGATTTTGTGACTTGCGTCCATCAGCACTTTAGTCGCATACGAGCTGGAATATAGATATATGGTCGTGATTCACTTTTATGCGGTATTTATTTTTGATAATTTTATCTTGGAGAAAAAATGCCCATATCAAACCCTGTCTGGATTTCGCTAACTTCAAACCCTGTATGGCGGGTAAAAAGTTTTATAACGCATATAGGCGAAGCTCAGGCCGCTACAGAATCATTATAATTTTCAGCGCCCCTCACTCAAATGGATAATATTAAAGCGCTCGATGCGGTAATCTCGAGATTTTTACCATTGAGTGATGTTCTTTACCATCCTCTCGATGGGATTAGACTGATTACAATGCCAGATACAATTAGCTGGCTTCATGATCACCCTATGGGGGGCGATTTCTACGTACGTTCTATAAGCATGCACGTGACATCCGCGGCCAAAGACTATCATTGAAGAGGGTTGGCGCTATCTGAAAAATTGCTTGCGGTGAAATTCGATCAATAATGGTTTTAAGGCAATGGAATAATTGGTGGTAGCAGTGTCGCCACTGCCAAAATAAGGGGTCGAAATTGAAAGTAATTCACTATCTATGGATAGCTAGCGCCATCATTTCGTTAGGATTGTTTGTGGCCGGATTTCTAAAGGCTGCGGCAGTTGTTTTTGGATTAATGACACTGGTTGAAATTATTGTTTCTGCTTTCAGTGGGAAGCAGACAAATGACGGCATGCGCTGAGGATTAGTGCTATAAGAAGATTCGCTCGAGCAGATGCCCGATTCGGGTTGTGGATTCCACTGGTCGATCCAACTCAATGACTGCCACTGGTAGAAGGAGTGTTTGCATGAAGCGAAAACCTCGGATTTACTACACCGAAGCTCAGAAAGCACTGAAGTGGGATTGACCTTCCCACCGTTTCGATAGGCTGTTCTGTGCGGCTTTTTGGCCTTGCACCACATGGTCTGGCCGCTGGCCTGGTGGCGGGCATAGGCCAGGCGCACGCAGTTGGGTTGCGCCGGCTCGATTTCCCGTGAGTCTTCAATGGTGACGATGCGTTCGTGCGCCGGTATTTCCTGGACCAACGCGTTCCGGCAGGTGGTCTTGCCGCAATAGGTGCCCGCAGAAATCACGATGTTCTTGTGCGCGCGTATGCCGGCGCGCAAGAACTCCGGCCACTGCCTGGCCCGATACAGCTCCAGCAAGCGCGCGTCGCAATAGGGTTCGTCGTCGGCTGCTGTCTCCAGGAAACGGAACGCAGCTTGCTCCTGGTAGGCGGGCAAGGTCATTTTGACCAGCGACTGTTTGCGGATGGTCATCGCGACCGTTCGCTCGGGCACCATTGGCGGCAGGATCACTTCGGTGCGGTAGGTGCCGCGTTCGAAATCAGGAATGCCATCTTCAAGGCGCACTGGAATTTCTGCCGAAAGGATGGGACTGTCTTTGTCCACCTCCAGGCGCTTGAAGGATGCGGTCACGTCGGCCAAGGAAGACAGCTGCCATACGTCAGTGCGGGCAGCGTGATTTGTTCTGCGGCGTCTTTCTTGCGGACCCACAGCTCTCCCGGCTTGTTGATCTGAATCTCGGTTGCATGTGGATCGTCGAGGTACTCCGTCAGCATGGAGAGCTTGGCGCGGAAGGAGGCGATTTGCGACATAAGGCGGCCCTCATGGGATGAACGTCACCCCGTGGTTGCGCTTGGCGGCATTGATTTCATCCTGGTAAATGGGCGTGAAATCGAGGTCCTTGTTGACGTGGATACGCATGCGGGAGCCGGCGGGGACGGTGATGGTCGGCGCTATCTGGCTGTACGGCTGCAGCACCGACTGGAAGGTTTGAGCGGCCGCTTGCTGCACCGATTGGCGGTAGGCCGCGGCCCAGTTGTGCCGATCGCCTGCGCCCACACCCCGCATTCGAGGCGCCGGCGCCAATGATCGACAGCAGCGCGGACATGCCGAAAATCTGGGCAAAGTGGGTGTCCACGGCGCCGCCCATGCCAACCGTTCCGAGCTGGTCCGCTCCCGCGCTGTCGATCGCTACCTGCACGCCATCGGGCCGCCGTACCGTGTTCCAGATCACAAATTTTGATTCAGATGGGTAGGCGTAAGGCGGCGCACCTCGGCCGGGCGCGCTCGAGCAGCGGCTGATTCCATGCGCAGCGCGCGCGCGTTCCTGTCACCTCGGATTTTTTCTGCGGCCGTTGTCGCCTGCGCGGCGGCTTGCGGCCGCCATCCCTGCGATGCTTGGCGCCATGGCGAAACCTCAGGATGTCAAATGAAAATTGAAATTCCGCAAGTCAAGAAACGGGTGCATGAACTGCGCCTGCCGGTGCGCTGGGGCGACATGGATGCAATGGGCCATGTCAACAACAGCCAGTATTTTCGCTATATGGAGACGGCGCGCATCGAGTGGATGTGCGCCATCGGCTGTCAGCCGGCGCCGCAAGGCCAGGGGCCGGTGATTGCCAATGCCTTTTGCAACTTCCACCACCAGCTGGCCCATCCCGACCAGCTGCTGCTGACCACCTATGTCAGCGACCCGGGGCGCTGCACCTTCGAGAGCTGGTGCACGATAGAGCGCGAAAGCCAGCCGGGCGTGATCTGCGCGGCCGGCGGCGCCACCGTGATCTGGGTCGACACGGCGCTGGGCAAGGCCTGCACCTTGCCCGACTGGATGCGCGCGCTGGTCAGCGACTGAGCGACGCGGGCTGCCGGCCGGTGGACTCATGGGCCGGCTTTCTTCCTGCCGCGCGGCTTGAGCGGGCGCGCCGGCGGGCTTTGCTGGTCTTGGGCGGGCGCCGTCTTGGCGCTGGGAAAGGCGTTGGTCTGGAAATCCAGCCAGGGGGGATCTTGCGTGTACATCAGCGCAATCAGCTCCTTGATTGCCGGGATGTACCAGGAGTCGTCGTTGAGGCGGTGGCTCAGGATGATGGGCGAGGTGGCCTGCTCGTCCTCGATCAGGCGGTACACGAGGTCGGAGCGCAGCCGGGCGGCGGCCGGCACGATGCACACGCCCATCTCGCAGGCAACCAGCCCGAGCGCGGCCTGCAGCTCGCGCACTTCATGCACCTGCGCCAGGGGGACGGCCTGCTCGTGCAGCAAGCCAAGCACATGATCGGCATAGCTGGGCCGCGGCTCCTTGGGAAACACGATCAGGTGCTGGTGGGCGATCTCGCTCAGCCGCACCGGGCCGCTGAGCGCGGCCAGCGGTGAACTCGGCGCCAGCGCCAGCACCAGCCGTTCCTCGCGCAGCACCGAACGTGCCACCGAGGTGTCACGGGTGCGGATACGGCCGAAACCCAGGTCGATGCGGCCCGACTTGAGCTCGGTGATCTGCTGCACCGAACCCAGGTCCACCAGGTGCACGTCCGTGTCCGGGTACTTCTGGCGAAACATGCGCACCAGCATCGGCAGGCCGCCGTACAGCGTCGAGCCCACATAGCCTATGGAGATCGACTGGCGCAGGTTGCGGCCCGCCTGGCGCACGCCGGTCTTCATCTGCTCGACGCGCTGCAGCACCTGCAGCGACTGCTCGTAGAACAGCCTGCCGGCTTCGGTCAGTGCCACGGGCCGGCTGTTGCGCAGCACCAGCTGCACGCCCAGCTCTTCCTCGAGCAGCTGGATCTGGCGGCTCAGCGGTGGCTGGGCAATATGCATCTGCTCCGCCGCGCGCGTGAAATTGCGCGTGGTGGCAACGGCAACGAAGTAGCGCAGCTGGCGTAAATCCATAAGGGTAAACGATATAAGTAGAGGATATGTGCAGCGTAAGTCATTGTTTTGCAATGATTCTTGTGTGCATTATATGAAAAAGGTATCGAACTAGATTGATTTGGTGTTGGCGCGCTGGCGGGGCCGAGGATTCCAATAGCGTCATGCAAGCTTCATCCCGTTACTCGCCGCCAGCCGCTGTCGCCGCCGCGCCCGTGCTCATTGAAAAGGTCGAGACCATGCTGGTCGACCTGCCGACCATACGTCCCCACAAGCTCTCCATGGCCGTGATGAGCGGCCAGACGCTGATGCTGGTGCGCATCCACTGCGCGGACGGCACGGTCGGTGTGGGCGAAGGCACGACGATAGGCGGCCTGGCCTATGGTGGCGAGTCGCCCGAAGGCATGAAGCTGGCCATCGATACCTATTTCACGCCCCATTTGCTTGGCGCCAACGCCAACCGCGTGGCGGCCGTGATGGCTGGGCTCGACAAGGGCATACGCGAGAACCGTTTTGCCAAGTGCGCCGTTGAAACCGCGCTGTTTGACGCGCTGGGCCAGCGCGTGGGCCTGCCGGTGTCGGAGCTGCTCGGCGGGCGACTGCGCGACCGGCTGCCCGTTGCCTGGACTCTGGCGTCCGGGGACACGGCCAAGGACATCGACGAGGCCCAGCGCATGCTGGACCAGCGCCGCCACCGCATCTTCAAGCTCAAGATCGGCCGCAAGCCGGTGCGCGAAGACCTCGCCCATGTGGCGGCAATCAAGCAGGCGCTGGGCGAGCAGGCCGTGGTGCGTGTCGATGTGAACATGGCCTGGACCGAGTTGCAGGCCCAGTACGGCCTGGCAGGCCTGGTCGACGCCGGCTGCGAGCTGGCCGAGCAGCCCGTGGCCGGCGCCGAGGCCCTGGCCCGCCTGCGCGGGAGGTACCCGATAGCCCTCATGGCCGATGAATCGCTGATGGGCCCGGCAACGGCTTTTTCCCTGGCGCGCAACGCCGCGGCCGATGTGTTTGCCATCAAGACCGAGCAGTCGGGCGGACTGCAGGCCGCGCAGCAGGTGGCGGCCATTGCCGATGCGGCGCAGATCGAGCTGTACGGCGGAACCATGCTGGAAGGCGCCTTCGGCACCATGGCCTCGGCCCAGGTGTTTTCCACCTTCCGCGCGCTGCAGTGGGGCACCGAGCTGTTCGGCCCGCTGCTGCTGACCGAGGAAATCCTGACCGAGCCGCTGGAATACAAGGATTTCCACCTCACGCTTCCCGCCGGCCCGGGGCTGGGAATCGCGCTGGACGAAGAGCGCGTGCGCCATTTCCGCCGCGACCGCACGCACGTCAGCGTCCCGACTTTTGCCTGAGGCCCCTGGCCGGGCAAAGCCTTTTCAATCACGACAAAACCCTGTCCAGGAGACCACGATGAACACGCAAATCTTTGATACCCCCGAAGTCCAGGACTTTCTGCGCCTGGCCAGCGGCCTCGATCAGGCAGGCGGCAATCCGCGCACCAAGGCCATCATCCACCGCATCCTCAGCGATCTGTTCAAGGCCATCGAGGACCTGGACATCACGTCCGATGAGTACTGGGCCGGTGTCGCCTACCTGAACCAGCTGGGCGCGCGCGGCGAAGCCGGCCTGCTGTCGCCTGGGCTGGGCCTGGACCGCTACTTCGACATGCGCATGGATGCCGAGGATGCCGCGCTGGGCGTGGCCAACGGCACGCCGCGCACCATTGAAGGGCCGCTGTATGTCGCCGGCGCGCCGGTGGAGCAGGGCTTTGCGCGCCTGGACGACGGCAGCGACACCAACGGCCACACGCTGATCATGCACGGCACGGTGCACGGCGCCGACGGCCGGCCGCTGCCGGGCGCCACGGTGGAAGTCTGGCACGCGAACACCAAGGGCTTTTATTCGCACTTCGATCCCACCGGCGAGCAAAAGCCGTTCAATATGCGCCGCACCATCGTCACCGATGCCCAGGGCCGCTATCGCTTCCAGAGCATCGTTCCCGTGGGCTATGGCTGCCCGCCCGACGGCCCGACCCAGGCGCTGCTCAACCAGCTCGGCCGCCATGGCAACCGCCCCGCGCACATCCATTTCTTCGTCAGCGCCGAGGGCCACCGCAAGCTCACCACGCAGATCAACATCGACGGCGATCCGCTGGTGTACGACGACTTTGCCTATGCGACGCGCGAAGGCCTGGTGCCGGCGCTGGTCGAGCGCAGCGATGCGGACAGCATCGAGCGCAACGGCCTGAGCGGCCCGTTTGCCGAGATCGCGTTTGACATGACGCTCAGCGCGCTGGTCAACGGCGTCGACAACCAGATCGTCGAGCGAGCGCGCCTGGCGGCCTGAGGCCACTGCCCCCAGCCCCTGGCGGGCCTTGCTGCAGCCACCGGACCGCGATGGGCATCGCGGCGGATGAACTCACCCCAAGGAAACTCCCATGAACACCATCGCATCCACAGATCGCTACGGTGAAGTCGAAAAACTGCTGGACTCTGCCCTGCAGGATGACAAGGACAGCGGTGTCTACCGCTGCCGCCGCGACATCTTCACCGACCCCGCGCTTTTCGAGCTGGAGATGAAGCACATCTTCGAAGGCAACTGGGTCTATCTCGCGCACGAAAGCCAGATTCCCGCGATCAACGACTACTTCACCACCACCATCGGCCGCCAGCCGGTGGTCATCACGCGTGGCAAGGACGGCCAGCTCAACGCGGTGATCAATGCCTGCGCCCACCGCGGCGCGATGCTGTGCCGCAAGAAGCACGGCAACAAGGGCAGCTTCACCTGTCCCTTCCACGGCTGGACCTTCAGCAACACCGGCAAGCTGCTCAAGGTCAAGGACGAGAAGACCACCGAGTACCCGGTGCAGTTCAACACCCAGGGCTCGCACGACCTGAAGAAGGTGGCGCGTTTCGAGAGCTACAAGGGCTTTTTGTTCGGCAGCCTCAACGCCGACGTGCTGCCGCTGGCGGACTACCTGGGCGAGACCCGGGTCATCATCGACCAGATCGTGGACCAGGCACCCGAGGGCCTGGAAGTGCTGCGCGGCAATTCCAGCTACACCTATGACGGCAACTGGAAGCTGCAGATGGAAAACGGCAGCGACGGCTACCACGTCAGCTCGGTGCACTGGAACTACGCCGCGACCATGGGCCGGCGCAAGGACGGCGGCACCAAGGCGGTGGACGCCAACGGCTGGAGCAAGAGTGTGGGCGGCGTCTACGGCTTCGAGCACGGTCACATCCTGCTGTGGACCCAGACCATGAACCCCGAGGTGCGCCCGGTCTACCACCGCCGCGAGGAGCTTGCCCAGCGCCTGGGCGAGGACACGGCCAACTTCATTGTCGGCCAGACGCGCAATCTGTGCCTGTATCCCAATGTCTACCTGATGGACCAGTTCTCCACGCAGATCCGGGTCACGCGCCCGATCAGCGTCGACAAGACGGAGATCACCATCTACTGCTTTGCGCCCAAGGGCGAAAGCGCCGAGGACCGCGCGCTGCGCATACGCCAGTACGAGGACTTCTTCAATGTCTCGGGCATGGGCACGGCCGACGATCTGGAGGAGTTCCGCTCCTGCCAGACCGGCTATGCGGGCAAGGCCGCGCCGTGGAACGATCTGAGCCGCGGTGCGCCGCTGTGGGTGCAGGGCGCCGACGAGAACGCGCAGCGCATGGGAATGAAGCCGCTGATCAGCGGCGGGCGCAGCGAGGACGAGGGGCTGTTTGTCTGCCAGCACGACTACTGGGCCGATGCCATGCGCCGCGCGCTGCACTCCGAGCGCGAAGGAGGCCGGCCATGAGCGCCCAGCACGCCAGCATCTGCGCCTTCCTCTACCGCGAAGCGCGCTACCTCGACGACCGCCAGTGGGAGCCCTGGCTGGCGCTGTACGCGCCCGAAGCCGAATACTGGATGCCCGCCTGGGACGACGACGACCGCCTGACCGAGGACCCGCACAGCGAGATCTCGCTGATCTACTACCCCAACCGCAACGGCCTGGAGGACCGGGTGTTCCGCATCCAGACCGAGCGCTCGAGCGCGTCCATGCCCGAGCCGCGCACCAGCCACATGCTGAGCAACGTGGAGGTGCTTGCCGAGCGCGGCGAGCTCTTCGACGTGCGCTACAACTTCCACACGTTGAGCCACCGCTACAAGGCAACCGATCAGTTCTTCGGCACCATCTTCGTGACCTTGCAGAAGACCGCGGATGGCAGCTATCTGATCCTGCGCAAGAAGATCGTCCTCAAGGACGACTACATCCGCCAGGTCATCGACATCTATCACATCTGACACGGAGCAAGAGACGATGACCAGCTATCGCATTGCGCTGAATTTCGAGGACGGCGTCACGCGCTTCATCGACTGCGGCGCCAACGAGAAGGTGCTTGATTCGGCGTTTCGCCATCGCATCAACCTGCCCATGGACTGCTCGGACGGCGTGTGCGGCACCTGCAAGTGCCGCGCCGAGGCGGGAAGCTACGACCTGGGCGACGAGTACATCGACGAAGCGCTGACCGAAGAGGAGGCCGGCGCCGGCCTGGTGCTGACCTGCCAGATGGTGCCGCGCTCCGACTGCGTGGTCTCCGTGCCGATGTCGTCGACGGCCTGCAAGACCGCCACCGCGCAGTTCGCGGCCTCGGTGGCGCAGGTGGCGCGCCTGGGCGACGCGGCCTATGAACTGGTGCTGGACGTGCCGGACGCGGCGCCGGTGTTCCTGCCCGGGCAGTACGTCAACATCGGCGTGCCCGGCAGCGGCCAGCACCGTTCCTATTCGTTCAGTTCGCTGCCGGGTGCGGGCCGCATGGGCTTTCTGGTCAAGCAGGTGCCGGGCGGACTGATGAGCTCCTGGCTGCAGGCCGCCCAGGCCGGGCAGGCGCTGGACATGACCGGGCCGCTGGGCAGCTTCTATCTGCGCGCCGTCACCCGGCCGCTGCTGCTGCTTGCCGGCGGCACCGGGCTGGCGCCATTTCTCTCCATGCTCGAAGTTCTTGCGCTTAAGGGCACGGACCAGCCCGTGCACCTGATCTACGGCGTCACGCGCGACCAGGATCTGGTGCTGGTGGATCGGCTAGCCGACTATGCCCAGCGCATTGCCGGCTTCACCTTCAGCACCTGCGTGGCCGATGCCGCGACCGCGCACGAACGCCAGGGCTATGTGACCCAGCACATGCCGGCCGAGGTGCTGCACGGCGGCAATGTCGATGTCTACCTGTGCGGCCCGCCGCCCATGGTGGACGCGGTGCAGCAGCACTTCAGGTCCGCGGGCATCACGCCGGCGAATTTCCATTACGAAAAATTCACCCCCACCCAGGCGCTCGCGGCCTGAACGGAGACAGCCCATGAAGACATTTGAAGGCAAGGTGATGCTGATCACCGGCGCGGCCCAGGGCATAGGCGAGCGCGTGGCCGAACTGGCCGCCGCGCAGGGCGCGCGGCTGGCGCTGGTCGACCGCTCACCGCTGGTGCAGGATGTGCGCGCCCGGCTTGAGGCCCTGACCGACGTGCTCGCGCTGGAGGTCGATCTCGAGCAGTTCGACGGCGCGCAGCAGGCCGCGCAGCGCACCCATGAAAGGTTTGGCCGCATCGACATCCTGGTCAACAACGTCGGCGGCACCATCTGGGCCAAGCCCTACGAGGAATACACGCCGCAGGAGATCGAAGCCGAGGTGCGGCGCTCGCTGTTTCCCACGCTCTGGGGCTGCCGCGCGGTGCTGCCCTACATGCTCGCGCAGCAGCAGGGCGCCATCGTCAATGTCTCGTCGATTGCCACGCGCAGCGTCAACCGCGTGCCCTACGGCGCGTCCAAGGGCGGAGTGAACGCGCTGACGGCCTGCCTGGCCTTCGAGAACGGCGAGCGCGGCATTCGCATCAATGCGGTTGCTCCCGGCGGCACCGAGGCGCCGCCGCGGCGCATTCCGCGCAACGCGGCCGAGCAGGGCCCGGCCGAGAAGGCCTGGTACCAGCAGATCGTCGACCAGACGGTGTCCAGCAGCCTGATGAAGCGCTACGGCTCGCTGGACGAGCAGGCCGCGGCAATCCTCTTTCTCGCGTCCGACCAGGCGTCATACATCACGGGCACGGTGCTGCCCGTAGGGGGTGGCGACCAGGGATGACGGCACGGCGTTCAAAACGATAACAACCAGGCACAACAGGAGACAACATGAAGACATTGGATGTCAACGAGGTGATAGACAACGCGCGTTTCACGCGCTTTCACTGGTCGGTGATGTGGCTGTGCGCCACGCTGCTGATCTTCGACGGCTACGACCTGTTCATCTATGGCGCGGTGCTGCCCACGCTGATGCAGCATTGGCAGCTCACGCCGGTGCAGGCCGGAGCGCTGGGCAGCTATGCGCTGTTTGGCATGATGTTCGGTGCCTTCATCTTCGGCCCGCTGGCCGACCGCATAGGCCGCAAGAAAGGCATTGCCATCAGCTTCGTGCTGTTCAGCCTGGCGACGTTTTGCAGCGGCTTTGCCGCGACGCCGACCGAGTTCGGCATCTTCCGCTTCATTGCCGGCCTGGGCTGCGGCGGCCTGATGCCCAATGCGGTGGCGCTGATGAACGAGTACGCGCCCAAGCGCTCGCGAAGCACGCTGGTGGCCATCATGTTCAGCGGCTACTCGCTGGGCGGCGTGCTGTGCGCCGGCCTGGGCATCTACATGCTGCCGCGGTTCGGCTGGCAGTCGATGTTCTTTGCGGCGGCCGCGCCGCTGGCCATCCTGCCCATCGTGCTGTGGAAGCTGCCCGAATCGGTGGGCTTCATGCTGCGCCAGGGCCAGCACGACCAAGCCCGCGCCACGCTGCTGAAGATGGCGCCGGATCTCGAGCTGAGCGACACGCAGCTGGTGCAGTCCGGCGCCAAGGGCGCGGGTGCGCCCATGCTCGATCTGTTCAAGGAAAGCCGCACCCTGGGCACGTTCATGATCTGGCTGTCGTTCTTTTGCTGCCTGCTGATGGTCTATGCGCTGGGCTCGTGGCTGCCCAAGCTCATGGCCAGTGCCGGCTACAGCCTGGGCTCAAGCCTGTCGTTCCTGCTGGCGCTCAATTTCGGCGGCGTGATCGGCGCAATTGCCGGCGGCTGGCTGGGGGACCGCTTCAGCCTGCCCAAGGTGATGGTCGGCTACTTCGCGCTGGGCACGGCGTCAATTGCGCTGCTGGGATTCAACAGCCCCATGCCGGTGCTCTATCTGCTGATCGTGATTGCGGGCGCAACCACCATAGGCACGCAGATCCTGCTGTATGCCAATACCGCGCAGTTCTATCCGCTGGCCATACGCTCCACCGGCATAGGCTGGGCTTCGGGCGTGGGCCGCATCGGCGCGATTGTCGGGCCGCTGCTGGGCGGCTCGCTGATGGCCGCGGCGCTGCCGCTGAAGATGAACTTCGTGGTGTTTGCGATTCCCGGTCTGGTGGCGGCGCTGGCCATAGGCGTCTTCATGCTTGTCTATCGCCCGCGCGCCGCTGCGCCCACGCTGGCCGCCCAGCCACCCGCGGTTGGTGCGCGCAAGCTGGCCTGAAACACGCTGCCTTGCGCCTGCCATGAGACTCAAGGACTTTTCCCTCAGCGCCTGGGTCGCCGGCGCGCTCGCGGTGCTGATTTCGTACTGCGGGCCGCTGGTGATCTTCATCCAGGCCGCGCAGGCCGGCGGCATGGACGCGCAGATGCTCAGCTCGTGGATCTGGGCGATTTCCCTGGGCGCGGGCCTCAGCGGCCTGCTGCTGAGCGTCTGGCTCAAGCAGCCCATCATCACGGCCTGGTCGGCGCCGGGAACGGCCCTGTTGCTGAGCCTGTTTCCGCAGATCTCCATGGCCGAAGTCGTGGGGGCCTACCTCACGGCGGCAGTGCTGGTCATGGCCATTGGACTGAGCGGCTGCTTCGAGCGCATCGTGCGGCTGATTCCGCGGGGCATTGCGGCCGCCATGATGGTGGGCATCCTGTTCCAGTTCGGCGTGCAGGCCTTTCGCGCCAGCGCCGACATGGCGCCTGTGGTGTTTGCCATGCTCGCGGCCTATCTGTTGGGCCGGCGCCTGTGGCCGCGCTATGCCATTGTGCTGGTCGCCGGGGTCGGCCTGGCGGTGGCGGCGCTGCTGGGCGAGACGCGGCTGCAGCTGCTCGAGCCGGTGCTGGCGACCCCGGTGTTTGTCGCGCCGGCGTTTGGCTGGAGCGCGTTCTTCAGCTTCACCGTGCCTTTGCTGCTGGTGAGCCTGACCGGCCAGTATCTTCCGGGCATGAGCCTGCTGCGGTTGGCGGGCTACCCGACGCCGGCGCGCGCCGTGCTCACCGGCACCGGCCTGGCCTCGCTGCTGGTGGCCTGCTTTGGCGGCATCTCCATCGTGCTGGCGTCCATCACTGCGGCGTTGTGCACCGGCGCCGACGCCCATGCCGATGCGCGCCGGCGCTATGTCGCCGGCATCGCCAGCGGCATCTTCTACCTCGTCGGGGCGGCGTTTGCGGGCAGCATCGTGCTGCTGTTCAACGCCTTTCCGCCGCCATTCATTGCCGCGCTGGCGGGGCTGGCGCTGATTGGCGCGATAGCCAGCAACCTCGAGCTGCTGGCGCAGGAGGGCGGCACGCTGGAGGCTTCGGTGATTGCCTTTCTGGCCACGGCCTCGGGCATGTCGCTGTTCGGCCTGGGCGCCGCATTCTGGGGCGTGGTGCTGGGCGTTGCCAGTCACCTGGTGCTGCGCCCGCGCGGCTGCGGCCCCAGCCATCCTTCTTGCGAAAGTCCACGCAAATGACGCCATCCCTTCAGCGGCAGGACGCCGAACTGCAAATCCTGTGCGCGCTTCCCGGGCGGGCGCACGACCTGGCGCGCCTGGGCCTGCTGGCCCTGCCAGGGCGCGCGCCGGTGGTGACCGTGATCGGCAAGTACAACCATGGCAAGAGCCGGCTGCTCAACGAACTGATGGGTGCGCAGGCGTTCAGTGTGGCCGACCGGCGCGAGACGCGGGTGCTCAGCGAGCGGCTGCATGCCGGCGTGTGCTGGCTTGACGCGCCCGGCCTGGAGGCCGATGTCGACGCGGCCGATGACGATCACGCGCTGCAGGCCACCTGGCTCAAATCAGATATCCGGCTGTTCGTGCATGCGGCCAAGGAGGGCGAGCTCGATGCCGCCGAGCGCAGCCTGCTGGCCGCGCTGCGCGGCGACGCGCAGCGCTCGCAGCGCCAGACCTTGCTGGTCTTGACGCAGGTGGATCAATTGGAGGGCGAGGCCCAGCAGCAAACCGTCGTGCAGTCGATCGCGCAGCAGACCGGCGCCATGGCGCTGCATGCGGTGTCGTCGACCCGCTATCGCCAGGGCCTGGACGCGGGCAAGCGCCTGTTGCTCGAGCGCAGCGGCATTCCCGCGCTGCAGTCGGCGCTGGCGCGCGCGCTGCAAGGCGTGCCGGCCGCGCGCCGGCACGAGGCCGAACTGCTGCACAGCGAGATCGGCGCCGAATTGCGCCAGCTGCAGGCGGCGCGGCAAGCGGCGCTGCAGGCGCTGCTCGCCGCGCAGGCCGGGCAGTGCCTGCGCTTTGACAGCGACCTGGTTGCCGTGCTGGACAAGGTGGCCGAAAGCATGGCGGCCGTGCTGGCCGTTGCCGGCCCCGACCATTCGCTGACGCCGGACTCGTTTGCCCACCAGTTCAGGCTCACTCCGGGCAAGCTCGAGCGCAACCGGCTGCAGGTGGCGTACTCCAAGGCCTGCATTGAAATCAACGCCGTGCTGCTCAGGCATGGTGCAACCGAACTGCCGCTGGCGCAGCAAACCGCGGTGCGCAGCCTCGACAGCGTGATGGTCGCCGTGATGGGCGTCCATGTGAAGTACCGGCGCGATCTCGCTGCGATCTTCTGCCAGGCGCAGGGCCGCGAGCGCCTGCGGCGCGAGTTCAGCCGCTACTACGAGGCCTCGGCGGATCGTGTCGCGCTGGCGCGCTCGCTTGGCGATGCCGGCCAGGCGCTGCGCGCCGCCGAGCAGGCCCTGGCCGCGCATGCGCGCTGCGCACCGTCCCGGGAGGGCGCATGAGGCCCGACGACCGCCTGGAGCTGCAGCTGATCGAGTCGCTGGAGACGCTTGCGCCGCGCCGCCAGGATATGAGCGAGGCCCTGGGCCGCATGGCGCGCTGGCTTGGCGCGCTGACCGAGGCCATGCAGTCCCACCGGCTCCAAGGCCAGGCGGCGCTGGACGCCGGCCATGCGCTGGCGCGGCAATGCGCGCAGGTCAATGCGGCGCTGACGTCCTGCAGCGCCACCTGGGAACAGCAATGGCACGGGCTGGCGCCGGCGCAGGCATTGGCCCGGTCGTTTGAGGACCAGGTCATGCTGCTGGTCTTCGGCAAGTTCAATGCGGGCAAGAGTTCGCTGTGCAATCTGCTGGCCGAGCGCTTTGCGGCCCATGGCCGCAGCGTGGATTTCTTCCGCCTGAGCGGCGGACGCGTCGAGCAGACGGCAGGGCCGCTGACCGAGGGCGCGACCGAGACCACGGCCGGCGTGCAGGGCGTGCGCCTGGGCAAACGGCTGGTGCTGCTGGACACTCCCGGCCTGCATTCGGTCACGCCGGAAAACGCCGCGCTGACCCAGTCCTTCACCGACAGCGCCGACGGCGTGCTGTGGCTCACCAGCTCCACCTCGCCGGGCCAGGTACAAGAGCTGGGCGAGCTGGCGCGCGAGCTGCAGCGCCACAAGCCCTTGCTGCCGGTGATCACGCGCAGCGATGTCTTCGAGGAGGATGAGGTCGATGGCGAGATCGTCAAACGCCTTTGCAACAAGAGTGCCGCGAATCGCCGCCTGCAGCAGGGCGATGTGCACTTGCGCGCGCGCCAGAAATTGCAGGCCATGGGCGTGGCGCCGGGCTTGCTCGAGCAGGCGCTGTCGCTGTCGGTCCATGTGGTCAGGGCCCGGGGCCAGACGCCGCAGGCCTTGCGCGAGGGCGGGCTGGCGCAGCTGTATGCGGCGCTGCGGGAAATCGTCGCGCCGGCGCTGCGCTACAAGCAGCGCAAGCCCGCGGAAGTGCTGCTGCACCACCTGGAAGAAAGCGTGCTGATCGCATTGGAGCAGCAGCTGATTCCCGCGCTGGCGCGGCTGGCCCGGGAGATCCTGGTCGAGCAGCAGCGCGTGCAGGAAATGGAGCCAAAGCTGGTGCAGCAGGTGCTGCGCCAGGTGCTGCCCGAGCTTCCCGCACGGCTGCAGCGCTGGGAGGCAACGCAGGACCTGTGCGGGCTGTGCGGCGAGATAGACGCGCTGACGCAATCGGCGCTGGACGCGGCCGGCGCCGAGCTTCTGGCCGGCTATGCGTGCGCCGGCGTGCGGCCCCTGGACCCCCTTAAGCCGCTGCGCAGCTGCCTTGCGCCAGGGCTGGGCTACGAGGTCCATCGCGAAGATCCGGCCTCGGCGCAGGGCGCAGCGCAGATATTTGTGGGTCATGCCTTGCTGCATTCCGCGCTGCAGGAGTTGGTGCATGGGCGTGTGGCGCGCCAGGGCGCGCTGAGCGTTGCGCGCTGCCATGCTGCGCTGGACTGCATGGGCAAGCAGGTGCGCGGCCTGCATGAGTGCCTGCTGCGCCAGCGCGCGCCCTTGCTGCGGATCAGGGACGAGCTCAGGGCCGGCACGTTCTGAAGTGCGCCCAGGGCGGGCCCGAGGCGCCTGTCGCTTCAGGTGCGCGGCGCGGCCTTTTCCTTGGGCACGCGGCCCATCAGATAGAACTCGGTGTTGGGCTGCATGCCCGCAAAGCTGGCCATGCGGTTGGACAGCCCGAAGAAGGCGGTGATGGCCGCGATGTCCCAGAGGTCCTCGTCGTCGAAGCCATGGGCGTGCAGCGCCGCGAAGTCGGCGTCGTCGATTTCATGGCTGCGCTCGCTGACCTTCATGGCGAAGTCCAGCATGGCGCGCTGGCGCGGCGTGATCTGCGCCTTGCGGTAGTTGACCGCGAGCTGGTCGGCCAGCAGCGGCTTCTTCTCGTAGATGCGCACGATGGCGCCATGCGCGACCACGCAGTACAGGCACTGGTTGGCGGCGCTGGTGACGGTGACAATCATCTCGCGCTCGCCCTTGGTCAGCGAGCCTTGCTCCTTGAGCATCAGCGCGTCGTGGTAGGCAAAGAACGCGCGCCATTCGGCAGGCCGGCGGGCGAAGGCCAGGAACACGTTGGGAATGAAGCCGGCTTTTTCCTGGACTTCGAGGATGCGCGCGCGGATATCCTCGGGCAGGGCGTTGAGATCGGGGAAAGGGTAGCGGGTGGACATGGTCAGCGTTCTCCTGAAGATGCCCCAGCATAGTGCGCGGCGCGCGCCTTTGCCATGCGAATAATCCAGAAGAGAGGGACGAAAAAGCCCCCGCCGGCCTGGACCGATGGGGGCATTGAGCTACCGGGCCGGACCTACTTGCCGGACTTGAGCGCGGCAATCGCCTTGGCCACGCCCGCGCCATAGGCCGGGTCGGCCTGGGTGCAGTGGGCAATGTGCTTTTGCACGATGTGCTCGGACACGCCGTGGATGTTGCGCGCCGTGTTGTCGAACAGCCGCTGCTGGGCGTCCGGCGTCAGCAGGCGGAACAGGTCGCCGGGCTGGGTGAAGTAGTCGTTGTCGTCCTCACGGTAGTTCCAGCGGTCGGCCGCGCCGTTGAGCTGCAGCGGCGGCTCCTTGAACTCGGGCTGCTCCTGCCACTGGCCCTTGGTGTTGGGCTCGTAGGCAATGGTCGCGCCATGGTTGCCGTCAACGCGCATCGCGCCGTCGCGGTGGTAGGAATGCACCGGGCAGCGCGGCGCGTTGACCGCAATGCTGTGGTGGTTCACGCCCAGGCGGTAGCGCGCGGCGTCGCCGTAGGCAAACAGGCGCGACTGCAGCATGCGGTCGGGCGAGACGCCGATGCCGGGAACCAGGTTGGCGGGCGTGAACGCGGCCTGCTCGACATCTGCATGGTAGTTGTGCGAATTGCGGTTGAGCTCGACCACGCCCACTTCGATCAGCGGATAGTCCTTCTTGCTCCAGACCTTGGTCAGGTCGAAGGGATGGAAGCGGTAGGTATCGGCCTCGGCCTCGGGCATGACCTGCACGCACAGCTTCCACTTGGGGAAGTCACCGCGCTCTATGGCGCCCAGCAGGTCGCGCTGCGAGCTCTCACGGTCGCCGGCCACCACGGCCGCGGCCTCGGCGTCGCTGTAGTTCTCTATGCCCTGCTGGCAGACAAAGTGGAACTTCACGTAGAAGCGCTCGTTTTGCGCGTTGTAGAAGCTGTAGGTATGCGAGCCGAAACCATGCATGTTGCGGTAGCCCTTGGGAATGCCGCGGTCGCTCATCACGATGGTGATCTGGTGCAGGGCCTCGGGCAGGCCGGTCCAGAAGTCCCAGTTGTTTTCCGCCGAGCGCATGTTGGTGTACGGATCGCGCTTGACGGCCTTGTTCAGGTCGGGAAACTTGAGCGGGTCGCGGAAGAAGAACACCGGCGTGTTGTTGCCGACCATGTCCCAGTTGCCTTCCTCGGTGTAGAACTTCATCGCAAAGCCGCGGATGTCGCGCTCGGCGTCGGCCGCGCCGCGTTCACCGGCCACGGTGGAAAAGCGCGCGAACATCTCGCAGGTCTTGCCGATCTGCGAAAAAATCTTGGCTTTGGTGAAGCGCGTGATGTCACCCGTGACGGTGAAGGTGCCGAAGGCGCCCGAACCCTTGGCATGCATGCGGCGCTCGGGAATCACTTCGCGGTTGAAGTGGGCCAGCTTTTCGAGATGCCAGATGTCCTGCAGCAGCATGGGGCCGCGCGGACCGGCGGTCATCGAGTCCTGGTTGTTGGCAACGGGAGCGCCGGCGACTGTCGTGAGTTTGTTCATGCATGGCCTTTCGTTATGGGTATGAAGCAATCGGTACGTTTTGATTATTGAGGTAAACCGCGCTCTTGCCGCACTTGGCCTGATTGCAAGTTTGCAACTGCGTCATAGGTATTTTTATGACATCCCCTGGTTCAGGCTCAGCTTGCGCACCAGATCGGCGGCCGTTGCCGCGCCGTATTTGCGCATCAGGCGCGCGCGGTAGATCTCCACCGTGCGGTGGCTGATGCCCAGCGCCTTGCCCATCTCCTTGGAGGTCAGGCCTTCGAGCAGCCGCGCCGCGACTTCGCGCTCGCGCCCCGTGAGCCCGGCCTTGACGGGGCGCTGGGCGCTCAGATCTTCGAAGCTCCAGACGCCGGCTGCATGCGGGTTGCCGCGCTCCAGCGCCCGGCCCGAGACATGGCACCAGAACGTCTCGCCGGTGGCGCGCTGCATGATGCGGCTGTCGGAGTACAGGCCGGTGGCTGTCATGATGGGGGCGATGCGCTCGCCCAGGCGTTCATATTCCTGGGCGGACGGATACAACACCTGGAACGACTGGCCGATCAGCAGTTCGCGCGAAGCGCCAAACATCGCGCACAACTGCGCATTGCAGTCCATCATGATGCGGTTGCGGGAAATGACCAGGCCCACGGGCGCCATCTCGAAAGCCAGGCGGTAATCTTCAGTCATGGGTGCTGTTCATAGTGCAAGTCTTTACGGAAAACTACGTACTTTGCTACGTAGTATCCTAGCGCAAACCCCTTACCAGGAGACAAGAGTGAAAAAGCTTTACCCCTCAGCGGCGCAAGCGTTGCAAGGTGTGGTGGCCGATGGCCAGACGCTGGCCGTCGGCGGCTTCGGCCTGTGCGGCATTCCCGAAGCGCTGATCGATGCCTTGCGCGACAGCGCCGTGCGCAACCTCACGGTGATCTCGAACAACGCGGGCGTCGACGGCTTCGGCCTGGGCAAGCTGCTCGAGACGCGCCAGATCAAGAAGATGATCTCGTCCTATGTGGGCGAGAACAAGGAGTTCGAGCGCCAGTACCTGGCGGGCGAGCTCGAGCTGGAGTTCACGCCCCAGGGCACGCTGGCCGAGAAGCTGCGTGCCGGCGGCGCGGGCATTCCGGCGTTCTTCACCAAGACCGGCGTGGGCACGCTGGTGGCCGAGGGCAAGGAGCTGCGTGATTTCGACGGCGAGACCTATGTCATGGAGCGCTCGCTGGTGCCCGATGTGTCGCTGGTCAAGGCGCACCGCGCCGACAAGAGCGGCAACCTGCAGTTCCGCCTGACGGCGCGCAACTTCAACCCCGCGGCGGCGACGGCCGGCAAGGTCTGCATCGTCGAAGTCGAGGAAGTGGTCGAGATCGGCGAGATCGCGCCCGACGACATCCATCTGCCGGGCATCTATGTGCACCGCATCGTGCACAACCCCAATCCCGAAAAGCGCATCGAGAAGCGCACCATCACTGCAAAGCAAGGAGCCTGACCATGGCGTGGACCCAAGACCAGATGGCCGCGCGCGCGGCGCAGGAACTCGAAGACGGCTTCTACGTGAACCTGGGGATAGGCATCCCCACCCTGGTGGCCAACCACACGGGCGACAAGGAAGTCTGGCTGCAGTCGGAAAACGGCATGCTGGGCATTGGCGCCTTTCCCACCGAGGACCAGGTCGACGCCGACCTGATCAATGCCGGCAAGCAGACCGTGACCACCATTGCCGGCTCGGCGATCTTCGGCAGCGACCAGTCGTTTGCGATGATACGCGGCGGCAAGATCAACCTGTCCATACTGGGCGCGATGCAGGTCAGCGAGAAGGGCGACCTGGCCAACTGGATGATTCCCGGCAAGATGGTCAAGGGCATGGGCGGCGCCATGGATCTGGTGGCCGGCGTCAAGCGCGTGATCGTGCTGATGGAGCATGTCGCCAGGAAAAAGGACGGCACGACCGACCTGAAGATCCTGCCGCAATGCACCTTGCCGCTGACCGGCGTGGGCGTGGTCGACCGCATCATCACCGACCTGGGCGTGTTTGACGTCACGCCCGAAGGCCTCAAGGTGATCGAGCTGGCCGAGGGCGTGGCCTTCGAGCAGGTCCAGGAACAGACCGGCGTGACGCTGCTGCGCTGAGTCCCCTTTACCTTGCATTGACACACGGCCCGCAAGGGCCGTTTTCCATGGGCGATGCATTGGCTTACATTTAGGGCCTGTCCCAATACACTCCAACGAATGTCAACAAGTGCTCTCCCAGACCCGGATCCGGTGCCGGACGATCTGCGCGACAGTGTGCATTTCCTGCGGGCGATCACGCAACTGGCCGAAAACGACAACGTCATTACGCACAGCCCGATCTATACCGACAAGGGCATCAAGCTGGTCGAAAGCGGTGCGCGCATAGACAGTCGTCTCTATGACCGGCTGGTGCAGGCGCCGTTGCGCGAGGCCATAGACCACCACCTGATGGTGGACAACATGGTCTGCATACAGTCCATCGAAGCCGAAGTGCTGGTGCAGTGCGAAACCGTGGGCCTGGTGCGCAGCCTGGTCGAAGCGCTGGGCGGCGTGGACCGCCTGCTCACGCCGCTGCGCTTCATGCCGCTGCCCCGGCCGATTGCCTTCAAGCTGACGCTGATGCGCGAGCAGCGGCCCGAACTCTACGCCCACAGCCTGCAGATGATGCTGGTGGCGCTGTACCTCGCGGTCAAGGCCGGCTGGACCGAGCGCGAATGCGTGCCGTTGGCCGCAGCCGGTCTGCTGCACGACATCGGCATGTTGTACATGCCGCCGGGCTGGACCGACCCCGAGCACAAGCTCACGCCCGCGGAACGCAAGCAGCTGGTCGCGCACTCGGTCACGGCCATGTGGGTGTTGCGCGAGCAGCGCGTCTATCCGCTGGCGGTGCAGATGGCGGTGCTCGAACACCATGAATGCATGGATGGCAGCGGCTATCCGCGCGGCCTGCAGGGCGAGCAGATTTCCGCCATGGGGCAGATGCTGATTCTGGCCGAGGTGGTCTCGGCCTTCCATGAAAAATACGCCGATACGGCGAGCTCGCGCCTGTCGCTGATGCTGCGCATGAACCACCGCCGCTATCCGCCGGACCTGGTGCGCAAGATCCTGCCCTTGCTCACAGGCGAGGTCGACAGCAGCCTCGAGATCGGGCCGCTGGTCGATGAAGTGCAGACCATGACGGCGCTGCTGGGCGAGGCCTTTGCGCGCTGGGCCCAGCTGCGTGCCCAGCTGCCGGCATCGCTGCCGGTCGCCTCGCCGTCGCTGGCAAAAACGCCGCCCCGGCCGGTAGACCGGGCCGTGGTCTGGCTCGACGGACGGCTCAAGGTGCTGGAAAAGGAACTGGCCCAGGCTGGCTCGCATCCCAAGCAGCTGCCCGACCTGCTGGGCTATCTGAAGGAAGATCTGCAGGGCATGGCCGAGCTCGCATTGCTGCATCGCGAAGCGGTATGGCAGCTGGAAGCCATTGCCAACAACTGCCTGCGGCGCTGGCCCCAGCTGCTGGAGCGCGGCACGCCCCTGGAGCAAGCGCTGGCCGCCTGGTGCCAGGCCGCGGGCCGCAACGGGGGCCACGATCCAGGCAAGGCGGCGGATGATGCGGCGCTGGCCCAGTCGGTAGAGGACGCGGCCAGCGCCTAGCCCGGCTTTCAGCGCGCCTGCGGCTTCTTGTTCGCCCCCTTGTTGCCCGACTGCACGGCGGCCCGGCCCTGGGCCAGCAGCTGACTGCAATTGGCGTCGTCCTCGGCGCCCGGCACGGTGATGGGCACCAGCGCCAGCGCGATCGGCGCAATGGCAACGGCGGCGGCCGCGGCGCCCGCGCGCAGCAGCAGCGGCCCGGCCTGCGGCCCGACCTTGGGCTGGGAGAAGGGGCCGCGCACATACAGCGGCGTGCGCAGCGAGAAGAACTTCCACTCAAGCGACTCGGGCTTGATCAGCAGATCGAGTTGTTCCTGCGCCAAGTCTATGGTGCCCGTGGCCTCGACGTTGGCTTCGGGCGTTGCAAGTTTCGCCACCCGGGCCTGGGCCACGCCCTGGCGCACCGCGAAGTCGGCCACCGCGCACTGCAGCTTGACTTCCTTGTCGTCGCCAAACAGCTTGGCAACGACCACGGAGCCCACGTTGAGCGCGGCAAGATCGAGCAGCTGGCGGCTCAAGGTGCCGTCGCGCACGAACAGCTTGAATTCCCCGGTGCTGGTGGCTGCCAGCTTGGCAATCGAATTGCCCTGGGCGCTCAGGGCAATTGCACCGTCCATCTGGCCCAGGCTTTTTTCCATCAGTGCGACCTTGGGGAACAGCGCCGACAGCTTGAGCCCCTGGACCGTGCCCTTGATCTCGCCTTGCAGCGGCTTCTTGTTGCTGTCGAGCACGACCACGGTGTCGAACTTGCCCTTGGCAACGCCAAAGCGCAGCGGGTCCAGGCGCAGCACGCCATCCTTCAACCTGGCATGCGTGCTCAGCGCATCGATGGGCAGCTTGTCCGAACTCACCACATGCTTGCCGTCGAACTTCAGGTCGACATCCATGGCATTCCAGCGGCCGATATCGAAAGTCTTGTCGGGCAGTATCTTGCCGCCCGTGGCCCTGGCCGTCTGGGCCTTGGCTTCGGAGGTGCCCAGCACCGGAACCAGGTCGGCCAGGCGCAGCTGCTCGGAGCGCATGTCGCCGACCAGCTTGGCGCGTGGTTTTCCCGAGGTGTAGGTGAGGTTGCCTTGCAGGTCGCTGCGCCCGACCTTGCCGCGGAAATCTTCGTATTTCCAGACGGCCTTGCCGGGCTCCAGGCTGCCGGTCAGATGGCCGCGGGTGTCGAAAGTAGGCGTATTGGGCAGCACCAGACCCGTGAGCGGGTAGAGGTCGGCCATGCTGAAGCCCTTGAGCGTCACGTCGAAGTCCAGGCCCGACAGCGCCACGGGATTGGCCAGGATGCCTTCGGCCGTGGCGGAAATGCTGCCCGCGCGCGCCGAGAACTGCAGCGGATAGTCGACCTCTCGTTCACGCAGGCTCAGCACCGGGCCGCCCTTGCCCTGGCCCGTGACCTGGGCCTTGCCGTAGCGGCCGGTCAGCACAAAGCCCATGCCGTAGGGGCTGTCGGCCGGCGCATCATCGATGGTGGCCAGGCGCGCGCGCACCGCCAGATCGATCTTGCCGTCCAGATAGCCCAGCCAGCCCTGCCTGATCTGCAGCTTATCCACATCGAACTGCCAGGGCCGGTTGTTGGGCTCGGGGCGCTCGAACTTCCAGTTGTTGCTGCCGTCCTTGCGCCGCGCCAGGACGATATCGGGCTCTTCCAGCACCAGCGTGTCGATCTGCAGCTGGCGCGCGAGCAGCGGCCACAGGCGCAGCGAGGCGCTGGCGCGGGCCACGCTGCCCATGGTCGCGGGGTCGCGTGCGCTGTGGTCGGCCGCCGCGGAATCGGCGAGCGCAACGGCCGGTACGGGCTTGGCCTCGGCCTTTGCTTCGGCCTTTGTTTCAGCCTTGCCTCGAGACTTGTCTTGCGTCGTGCCTTCCGATTTCGCCTCGGCGGGCGCAAGCCCCTTGCGCGCCGGCAGAACGGGCAGGCCCGCGACCGCGCGCTCGGGCGCTTCGGGCGTGCCGAAGTCCACGGGATTGCCCAGCGTCAGCTGTTCCGCGTGCAGGGTCACTCCCGGTATCCAGTGGCGCCAGCCGGTGTCCAGCGGCTGCGGCCACTGCCACTGCGCGCTCAGCGGCCCGGCAATGGCAAAGCTGCGGCCCGTGGCCTCGCTGACCTTTTGCTCTATCCAGGGCTTGTAGCGGTTCAGGTCGGCATAGATGATGAACAGCACCGCTGCCACCAGCAGGGCCAGCAGCAGCGCGAAGATGCCGGCCACCCAACGCCAGGCGCGTCGCGGGCGCCGCCGGGCGGCGGCCTGTTCGGCGGTCGGAGCGGGGCGGTCGGCTGTGGTGTCTTGATGTTCTTGTGGGGTCATGCGAAGCAGAGGGAAGTCTGTCGAAAACAATGCGCGGAGGACCGCGGGCCAGCGTCCTTGGTTGCAGGATGGATGCATCCTAGTCCCGCAGGGGGCCGCATCCAAGCGCGGGGCAGACGCTCGCGCTCTTGGCTTACAGGCAAAGGCCCTAAAATCACGCCGCCATGCACAACCCGCACGATCCCAAAGTTCTGCCCATGCGCGATGGGGTCAGCCCCAGCTGCATTGCCCTGCCCAACAAGGTGCAGGGCAGCATCCTCGATTTCCTGGCCCAGCGCCTGGCGGCGGTCTCGCGCGCCGACTGGCGCGCGCGCATGCAGGCCGGCGAGGTTGTCGATGAACATGGGCAGCGCGTCACGCCCGATCGCGCCGTCGTTGCCGGCCTGCGTGTTTACTACTACCGCAGCCTGGAAAGCGAGACGCCGCTGCCGTTCCAGGCCAGCGTGCTGTTTCGCGACGCGCATCTGCTGGTGGCCGACAAGCCCCATTTCCTGCCGGTGGTGCCGGCCGGGCGCTACCTGCAAAACAGCCTGCTGGTGCGGCTCAAGCGCGAGCTCGATCTGCCCGAGCTCTCGCCGGTGCACCGCATCGATCGCGAGACCGCGGGCCTGGTGCTGTTTTCGGTGCAGCGCGCCTCGCGCGGACCCTACCAAGCAATGTTTCGCGAGCGCGCTGTCGACAAGACCTATGAGGCGCTCGCTCCCTGGCGCGAAGATCTGTCGTTCCCGCGCGAGCATGCCAGCCGCATGCAGGAAAGCGGCCAGTTCTTTCGCATGCATGAAGTGCCAGGCGAGCCCAACAGTTTCACGCGCATGGAAGTGCTGGAGCAGGCCGGCCCATGGGCACGCTACCGCCTCTCGCCCGTGAGCGGCAAGCGCCACCAGCTGCGCGTGCACATGGCGGCGCTGGGCCTGCCGCTGGTGGGCGACACCCTCTACCCCGAAGTCAACGATGCAGCCGAGGGCGATTACTCCCGGCCGCTGCAGCTGCTGGCGCGCTCGCTGGCATTTGACGATCCGTGCACCGGCGAGCGCCGCAGTTTTGAAAGCCAGCGCCGCCTGGCAGACCTGCCGAAGTGACAGAGCGCCGCGCCTGAGGCGGGCGCAGCGCATCCGCTGCGCATGCCGCTTTCGGGCCCTGAAGCGCTGCGGCCGGCGCGGCTTGCACAGCCCGATAGCCCATTGCTACCGAACCAGCTGCCTCACAGGCACAGGCAATCATTTGCGGCTGATTCCGTCCGAATTGCCGCCGGACAGGCACCAATTCAATCCACTGCTGACGCCATGGTCTAGCCCAGAAGTGCGCGAAACCAAGCTTTTTTCCACCCGTATTTGTCTTCTTTTTCAGCCCTCAAATGGCTGCATGAAAACGCGTATTTGTGAGCACGATGACGTGTGTGCAAAAGGGATATTTGCTGTTTTTCGTGTACCCGTGAAGGGCAGCAGCGCGCTCGGAGACCATGACGCTGCATGGGGTATGTCAATGAAATCGCCTTGACAAAATTAACCAGCGGAATAGGATTTTTTCAAAATAAAACAACTTGCAACATTTGATAGTAGTTTTCTATTTTCATTGGTATCGAGTTGTTTCGTGGCTGCACGAAAAGCGGGAAATCGGCCCCCTGGCCGCCTGCCTCTGCAGCGCTCTAAGCGGTTTGCACAACAGAGCAAATTGGAGGTGGGCCATGGCAGTTTCCGAACTCCGCGCGGCAGCCGAACTGGTGGGCATGCTTTTTGCCGAACCACGCTCGCTGACCTTGCTGGCACTGCTTCTGGCAGCCGCCATCTGCGATCTGCGCACCCGCCGCATTCCCAATCGACTGACCTTTGGCGGCGCCACCGCGGCCCTGCTGCTGAGCCTTGCCGCACCGCATCACGGCGGTGGCCTGCTGTGGGCACTGGGCGGTCTGGCCTTGGGCCTGGTGCTGATGCTGCCGCTTTATCTGCTGCGCGCCCTGGGCGGCGGCGACGTCAAGCTGATGGCCATGGCCGGAGCCTTTCTCGGCCCCGAAGGCACCTGGCAGGCGGTGATCTTCGTCTTTGTCGTGGGCGGCATGCTCGCCATGGTCTACGCGCTGTGGCACCGCGTGGTCGGCAAGCTGCTGCGCAACGCACTCAAGACAGTGCAGCTGCTGTTCATGACGGTGGCTGCGGGAATCCGGCCGGACGCCCGCGTCAGCGCGGCGCAGTCGGTAGGCAGCTTGCCTTACGGCGTCAGCATTGCCCTGGGGACGGCAGCGTTCCTGGTGGCGCGGCAGTTCACCTGGGCCTAGCAAATACAACCGCGTAGCAGGGAGTTCCCATGAAAAACATCAAAGCTCTGGGTCTGTTTGTCCTGGCAGCGCTTGTCAGCCTGGCGGCCGCGGTCTATGCGGCGAACTGGGTGGCTCAGCGCGGCAGCATAGACACCGACAAGGTCGTGGTCGCGGTTTCCGATATACCGTTGGGCAGCAAGATCACTCCCACCATGCTGGGCAGCGCGCAGTGGCCCCGCGGCTCCATCCCTGAAGGCGCGTTCACGGACCCGTTGCGGCTGCAGGACCGCGTGGTGAAGGTCGGTGTGCTGCGCGGCGAAGCCGTGCTCGAGGGCAAGCTGGCCCCCGAAGGCACCAAGGGCGGGCTGGCCGCCATCATTGCCCCGGGCAAGCGCGCCATGTCGGTGCGTGTCAACGATGTGGTGGGCGTGGCCGGCTTCGCGCTGCCGGGCAACTACGTCGATGTGCTGGTCAACGCCGAGCAGGAGAAGGGCGCCGGCGCGCAGCAGCAGCGCCAGATCAGCATGACCGTGCTGGAAAACGTGCTGGTGCTGGCCGTGGCGCAGGAAGCGGGGCGTGACGAGACCAAGCCCAAGGTGGTCAGTGCGGTCACGCTGGAGCTGAGCCCGGGCGATGCCGAGAAGCTCGACCTGGCACGCAGCGTGGGCAGCCTGTCGCTGGTGCTGCGCAACCAGGCTGACAAGGACGCCGTGAGCACGGCGGGCATCACCAAGAACCAGCTGTTCGGCGTGGCCGAGCCGGTTGCGGCCAGCACCCCGGTCGCGCTAGCCGCGCCCGCCAGGCCGGTCAGACCGGCCGCGCCGCGCGCCCGGCCCGCGCTGCAGGTTTCTGCAGCCACCTGTGTCGAAGTGATCCAGGGCGGCGGCAGCAGCTTCAACTGCTTTTGACTTTCAAACCTAGCAACAACTCTGAGAGGCCGGCCGTGCATAACCACCATCTGTACAGAGCAGCAAGCATGCTGCTTGCCAGCGCCGTCCCGGCCCTGGTCGCCAACGCCCAGCCTGCGGCTGCCCCTGCCAAGGTGACAGCCGTGGCCATGGCCACGCCCGTGCCCGTGGCTGCGCCCGCGCCGGCCCGCAGCGCCATGCCCTCGCGGCATTGCACCACCATACGCATGGAGGAGCCCGCCACCGTCACGCTGGGCAAGTCCGTCGTCATTCCCTTGAGCTCGCCCATGGCGCGCATTCTGGTCAGCGGCCAGACGCCCGGGGCTTCGCCGACCGGCCAGCCCGTCGCAGCCGGCGGCCAGCCGCTGGCGCAGGCGCAGGATGGCGTCGGCGATATCGAGGTGCAGCTGCTCAGTCCGCGTGACCTTTTCTTTCGCGGCCGCCGCTCCGGCGGCATGAACGTCATCCTGCAGAACGCCCAGGGCATCTGCTTCATCAAGGATGTGGTGGTCACCATGGACCCCGGCCCGCTGCAGGCCAAGCTCAATGAGCTCATGCCCGAGGAGCGCGGCATCCGGGTGCAGGGCGCCGACAACGCCCTGGTGCTCAGCGGGGAAATCAGCAACCCGCTGCGCCTGGACGACGTGGTCACGCTGGCGGGCGCCTACAGCGACAGCAAGAAGATCGTCAATCTGCTGCGCACCACCTCGCCGCACCAGGTGATGCTGGAAGTCAAGATTGCCGAAGTCAGCAAGACCCTGCTTGACAAGCTGGGCGCGGGAATCAACGGCCAGCGCTTGGCCAGCGGCGGCATCAACAGCTATTCCATCATCTCCAACTTCCTCAGCGGCGGCGGCGGACTGCTGAGCGCCATGCGCATCGGCCGGGGAGCGCTGAGCATCGACGGGCAAAAGGACGACGGCTTGGTGCGCATTCTGGCCGAGCCCAACATCATGGCCATTAGCGGCCAGCAGGCGAGCTTTCTGTCGGGCGGCAAGATCTTCATTCCCGTCGCCCAGTCCAACAGCAATGGCGTGCCGGTGATGACGCTGGAGGAAAAGGAGTTCGGCATAGGCGTGAAGTTCACGCCCACGGTGCTGGGCAATGCGCGCGTCAACCTGAAGCTGGTGTCCGAAGTGTCAGACCTCTCGCAGACCGGCTCTCCCTTCACTTCGATCAACGGCGTGACCTCCATCATTCCCTCGTTCTCGGTGCGGCGCGCGGACACCACGGTGCAGCTCAATGACGGTCAAAGCCTGGTGATTGCGGGCCTCATCAAGAACAACATCACCGAAGCCGTCAAGCGCTTTCCAGGGCTGGGCGAAATCCCCGTGCTGGGCGCGCTGGCGCGCAGCACCGAGTTCCAGACCGACCAGACCGAGCTGATGTTCGTGATCACGCCGCGTCTGGTGCAGGCCCTGGCCGAAGCGCCGCGTCTGCCCACCGACAACCATGCGACGCCCTCGCGCGCCGAGGTGTATCTCAACGGCGCGCTCGAAAGCGCCACCCCGGCCCCGGCGGCGCCGCCGCCAGCGGGCGCGCCGCGCAACGCCTTGCCCACGCCGCTGCCGCCGGCCGCGCCGCCGGTCGGCCGGCCCGATCCACAGAATCCGCCCTCATGAAAAGGAGGTCCGCCATGACCACCCGCACCCTCTGGCTTCCCCTGGCCGCGACCTTGCTGCTTGCCGGCTGCGGCAGCACCACGCCGCACTACGACGCGCGTTTCGGCGACGCCGTGCGCAGCGCGCGCGCGCAGATGACGATCCACCCCGACGCGGGCCTGGCCGCCGGCAGCGGCGTCGATGGCGCCAGCGGCATGGACGGGCGCAGCGCGCGCCAGACCATGCAGCGCTACGAGCAAAGCTACAAGTCGCCGCCGCAGGCGGTCAACGTGATCAACATCGGCGGCTCGCTGGGCGGCAGCTCGGCCGGTGGCGGCAATACGCCATAGAACTCGGGATTTGCGTCCATGCCCTTGGTTAGTCAATGCATTGAATTGAAAAGGAGTCCAGACCGCATATCGGCCTTGCACGCCATCCACCGGTCGAAAGTCCGGCGTTTCCCAGCGCAGTTCTCTTTTCTTATTCACTCAAGAGGTTTGATCATGACCAACATCGCTCAACAATTTGGCAATTCCCTGCAGTCCTTTGCTTGCGACGAAGAAGGCGCGCAAGTCATCGAGTACGCCCTCGTGGTGGCGGTGGTGTCGATCGGACTCATCTTGCTGATGAAGTCGTCGATCAGCACCACGCTGTTCACCGACTGGCTCACCAAGGTCAAGGCCTGCCTGACCAACAGCGCTACCTGTGTGTAGCTGCCTTGCCTGCCAGCAGGAGCCCTTGCCGCCACCGGCTGCATAGGCTTCGCGCTGGCGCATAGCCTCCACCTCTTATCCACCATGCGCCATGAAAAACCATCCGCACCCATGGTCCCGAATCGGGTCCGCGCGCGATGCTGCTGCACTGCGGCACCAGCATGGCGCGTTTCTCATCACCTTTGCGCTGTTCATGCTGTTCCTGCTGGGATTCATGGGCATCGCGCTGGATTTCGGTCGCCTGTTCGTCGTCAAGAGCGAGCTGCAGACGGCCATGGACAGCTGCGCGCTGGCGGCGGCGCGCGAGCTCAACGGCCAGGCTGACGCGCTGCTGCGCGCGCGCAGCGCGGGACTGACGGCGGGCAACGGCAACCGTGTCAATCTGCAATCCACTGCTTGGAACGGCCAGGGCCAGCTCACCGGCGCCGACATCGGCTTTCGCGACCCGGCTTACGCCGTGACCGCATCGGCCCCTCTCGCGCGCTATGCCGAATGCCAGTACACCATGGGCGGCATCAAGCTCTGGCTGCTGCAGGCAATGGGCGCTTTCACGGGCGACAGCGGCAATTGGTCGGGCAGCGGCACCGTGGCCGCGCGCGCGGTCGCCACCCGCGGCATTGCCCAAAGCGCCTGCCCGGTGCCGGTGCAGCTCAAGCAAGCCAAGTTCCAGGCGCTGGCCCGGGGCGACTGGGTGGTCGTTCTGAGCAAATCGGGCGACAGCGGCAGCGATTTCGGCTGGGCCAACCTGGACGGCAGCACCAGCGCCACCGAAACCTGGGCCGAGATGGAAGGCAAGTACTGCAGCACCAAGCTGGGCGACTCGATAGGCACGGGCGGCGTCAAGGCCTCGGTATTCGAGTACTGGAACCATCGCTTCGGCATCTACAAGAGCAGCGCCGCGACCCCGGCCCAGGACCCGAACGCCAGCCGTCCCGACTACACGGGCTATATCTATACCGCGACCAACTGGCCTGCGGGCCGCAATGCCTACGACGGCAGCTCGGGCGCCACGCCCAATTTCAAGGCGCAGCGCCAGGCCTTCGCGCCTTGCAGCCCCAACTGTCCGGTCAAGGGCCAGGAAGTCGCCGTGGGCGCCGGCGCGCTGCAGTCGCATGGCGCCGACCGTCGCCTGGTGCTGCTGCCCGTGGTCAGCGCCAGCGGCACCGTGGTGGATTTCGCCTGCATGCTGATGCTGCAGCCCATACCGACCCCGGTCGAGGATGACATCCAGCTGGAGTTCCGCGGCAAGGCCGGCGACCTGGACAGCCCCTGCACGACCACCGGCCTGCCGGGCGGCACGATAGGCCCCCTGGTACCCACGCTAGTGAGGTGAAACCATGCGCAAACACCGTGAACAACAGGGGGCGGCGCTGATCGAGCTGGCGCTGGCCATACCCTTCATGATCCTGCTGAGCATGATGGTCATCGAGTTCGGCCGCGCGCTGTACGAATACAACACGGTGACCAAGTCGGTGCGCGATGGCGTGCGCTATCTGTCGACCAAGACGCCCAACACGCTGTGCGCCGACGCAAGAAACCTGGTGGTCTACGGCAGCGTGGGCACGGGCAGCGCGCCGCTGGCGCCCGGGCTCAGCACCGATGCCGTCAGCTGCAGCTGGCAGACCGCGGGCAGCTTTCCCTTGATCAATACCGTGACCGTCACCGTGACCGGCTACCGTTTCCAGTCCATGGTCAGCAGCGTGTTCGGCACCGCATTGACCGATGGCGGAATCACGTTTGGCGCGATCTCCGCGACGATGAGGACGCAGACATGAAACGCCTCACACAGCGCGGATCGACGCTCATAGAGTTTGCCCTGGGCTTGCTCATCTTCCTGATGTTCCTGCTGGGCGTGGTGGACTTCAGCCGCATGCTCTACACCTGGGGCGCGGCCAACGAGGCCACGCGCGCCGGCGCGCGCTACGCCGTGGTCTGCGACGACCAGGAGCAGGGCGCCCAGGTGCTGGCCTACATGCAGGCCAGGCTGCCCCAGGTGACCGAAGTGGCGATTGCCTGGGCGCCTAGCGGCTGCACCACGGCCGACTGCCAAGGGGTCACGGTCAGCATTCCCCCGGGCGGGTTGAAGTTCCAGTGGAACGCGCCCATCGTCGGCTCCGGCCTGCAGGCGGCGATCGACGTGCCCCAGTTCTCGACCTACCTGCCACGCGAAGCCATGCGCAAGGACCTCAACAGCGAAGCGGCCTGCGCCAACTAACCACGGTATACGCATCATGAAAATCGCCATCATCTCCCCCAGCCCGGGCCACCTCCAGGAGATGGCCCATGCGCTGCAGGCATTCCCGCATCAGGTGCGCACCTTCGAGGGCGGCAAGACGCGCATGCCGACCATTGCCGAGCAGGAGCGCCCGGACCTGATGGTGGTCGACGGCATGTGCTGCGATCCCGCCGACCTGGCGCCGGTCGAGTACGTGACCACCCACCACCCGCGCATTGCGGTGGTGCTGCTGTGCGCCCAGCAGACGCCCGAATTCCTGTTGCACTCGATGCGCGTGGGCGTGCGCGAGGTGCTGGCTTCGCCCGCGCCGGCGCAGGCGCTGCAAGATGCCGTGGCGCGCATTGGCGCGCGGCTGCAGGACGGCGCGCCGCAGCATGCCGCGGGCCAGGTGATGGCCTTTGTGTCCTGCAAGGGCGGCAGCGGCGCCACCTTCCTGGCCAGCAACCTCGGCTGGATGCTGGCGCGCAAACATTCCGTGCTGCTGATGGACCTGAATCTGCAGTTTGGCGACGCGCTGGCCTATCTGCACGAAGGCCGGCCGGCCTCGACGCTGGCCGACGTGGCGCGCGACATCCGTAGGCTCGATGCCTCGTTTCTCAGCGCCAGCACGGTGAAGATCACGCCGCGCCTGCATGTGCTGGCCGCACCCGAGGACGCCATGCACGCCATGGAGGTGGAGCCGCTGCAGGTCGATGCCATCTTGCAGCTGGCAGCCGCGCATTATGAGTTCGTGCTGCTGGACATGGGCCGCGTGCTCGACCCGCTGGCGCTGCGCGTGCTGGACCGGGCGCAGATCATTGCACCTGTGCTGCTGCCCAACGTGCCGGCCGTGCGCAATGCGCAAAAGCTGCTGCGCGTGTTCGAGGACCTGGGCTATGCGCAAAACCGCCTGCATCCGGTGCTCAACCGGCTTGAGCGGCGCAGCGAGATCGGCCTGCCCGAAGTCCGCAAGGCGCTGGGCCTGGCCCAGCAATGGCAAAGCATCACGGATGCCCCCCACGAAGTGCAGGCGGCCATCAACGCCGGCCTGCCGCTGGCCGAATCGAGCCGCGCCTGCGTCGTCGCGCGCGAGCTCGCGGCCTGGGCCGACGTGCTTGCCCCCCAGGCCCATGAAGACAGCAGCGGCCTTTTGAACCGGCTATTTCGCCGCGCTTGACAACCGCCGCCGCACACCAGGAGAAGGTCATGTCACTAAGAGACTTGCTTGCCAGCCCCGCGACCCGCAACCCCAGGCCCGCGCTGCAGTCCGTTGCCCTGCCGGCGGCGGCGGACCCGGCGGGGCCCCAGGCCGATGCCGCGCCCGTGCCGGTCACGCCGCTGTACGGCCACTCCGCTCCTTATCTCGCACTGCGCGGCCGCATCCATGCCAAGCTGCTGGAGCGCTTCGACCTGGCCGCGCTCGAGTCCCTGCCGGTGCAGACGCTGCAGCTCGAGATAGCGGCGATGACCGAACGCCTGCTGCAGGAGGACCCGGAAGCGATCAACGACCTGGAAAGAAAGCTGCTGATCCGTGACATACAGCACGAGATGCTGGGATTCGGCCCGCTGGAGCTGCTGATGGCGGATCCTGCGGTTTCGGACATCCTGGTCAATCGCCACGACCAGATCTATGTCGAGCGCCACGGTCGGCTGGAGCTCACGCCCGTGGTCTTCACCGATGAGAAGCACCTGCTGCGCATCATCGACAAGATCGTCTCGCGCATAGGCCGGCGCATCGATGAGTCCAGCCCCATGGTCGATGCGCGGCTGCCGGACGGCTCGCGCGTGAACGCGGTGATCGCGCCGGTGGCGCTGGACGGGCCCATGATGTCGATCCGGCGCTTTGCGCGCACGCCGCTGCGCATGGAGAACCTGATCAGCGATCTCAAGAGCCTGACCCCGGGCATGGCCCTGGTGCTGGAGGCGCTGACCCGGGCCAAGGTCAACATGATCATCTCGGGCGGCACCGGCGCCGGCAAGACCACGCTGCTCAACATTCTCTCGGGCTTCATTCCCGTGACCGAGCGCGTGGTGACCATAGAGGACGCCGCCGAACTGCAGCTGCAGCAGCCGCATGTGGTGCGCATGGAGACGCGCCCGCCCAACATCGAGGGCCGCGGCGAGATCACGCAGCGCTCGCTCGTGCGCAACGCCCTGCGCATGCGCCCGGACCGCATCATCATCGGCGAGGTGCGCGGCGCGGAGGCCGTGGACATGCTGCAGGCCATGAACACCGGGCACGAGGGCTCGCTGACCACCGTCCATGCCAACACGCCACGCGACTCGCTGGCGCGGCTGGAGAACATGGTCGGCATGGCGGGGCTGAACCTGCCGCACCAGGCCGCGCGCCAGCAGATAGCCTCGGCCATCACGGTGGTGGTGCAGGTGCTGCGGCTGACGGACGGAAAACGCAAGATCACCAGCATCCAGGAGATCACCGGCATGGAGGGCGATGTCGTCACCATGCAGGAGATCTTTGCCTTCATACAGATAGGCGTGGGCAGCGGCGGCGAGGTGCAGGGCTACTTCCATGCGACGGGCGTGCGGCCCAAGTTTGCCGACCGCTTCCAGGGCCTGGGCATTGTGCTGCCGGACACGGTGTTCGATCCCGCGCGCCATTACCAGTGAACAGGGAGCCGCCATGTCGTCCTTCTTTTCATCCCATTCGTTTCTTGTCATTCTTGCGCTGGTCTTTGTTGCCGTGCTGCTGATGCTCGAGGCCGGGCGCATGCTGTGGAAGCAGTACCGTAGCCCCGAGGCCAGGCGGCTCGAACGCCGGCTGCGGGCGCTGTCCGCAGCCCACGACCGCAGCGCACCGACCAAGCTGGTCAAGGAGCGCGCGCTCAGCGACATACCGCGGCTGCAGCGCGCGCTGCAGCGCACGCCGCGCGCCTACCAGCTCGATCGCATGCTCGTGCAGTCCGGGCTGGACTGGACGGTTTCGGGCCTGCTGATGACTTGCGCGCTGCTGTGGGTGCTGGGCGCGCTGGTGGTCGTGATCCTGGGTCAGCCCCTGGTGCTGGCGGTGCTGGCGGGCGCCGCGCTGGCGCTGCTGCCCCTGCTGTACCTGCAGCGCCAGCGGCGTCTGCGCCTGGTGCTGATGGAGCGCCAGCTGCCCGAAGCGCTGGACCTGATGACGCGCGCGCTGCGCGCCGGGCATGCTTTCTCCTCGGGACTGCAGATGGCGGGCGATGAACTGGCCGAGCCGATTGCCGGCGAGCTGCGCCTGGTGCACGACGAGATCAACTACGGCACTTCGCTGCCGCAGGCGCTGCTCAACCTCAGCGAGCGCGTGCCCGTCACCGATCTGCGCTACTTCGTCGTCGCGGTGCTGATACAGCGCGAGTCGGGCGGCAACCTGACGGAGATGCTGGTGAACCTGAGCCGCCTGATCCGCGAGCGGCTCAAGCTGCACGACAGGGTGCGCGTGCTGTCCGCCGAAGGACGGATGTCGGCCTGGATCCTGGGCCTGATGCCGTTCGGGCTCGCGGGCCTGCTCAACCTGCTGAACCCGGAGTTCATGTCCGCGCTGTGGACCGACCCGATAGGCATCACCATCTTGAAGTGGCTGGCCGCGCTGATGGTGATGGGCATTCTGATGCTGCACCGCATTGTGCGCATCCGGGTATGAGACTGGTATTGAACGCAAGGAGTCCGCCATGCTGATCGTCGCCGTGCTCACTTTCATCGCCCTCATGCTGGCCGCAGCAGCCATATTCTTCTGGATGGCGCCCACGGCCACCGCGCAACGCCTGCAGGCGCTGGCGCCCGCTGCCCAGGACCGAGGCTGGACTGAAACCGTTGTCAAAATCGTCGGTCCGTTTGCCCACTTCTCGCTGCCCGCGTCGGGTCTGGACGCAACGCCGCTGCGCCTGCGTTTTCTCAACGCCGGAATACGCAGTGAAAGCGCGCCGCTGCTGTACTACGGCGCCAAGACGCTGTTGCCGCCGGTCGCGGCGCTGGCGGTCTATTCGCTGATGGTCGGCGCCGGCGCGACGGACAGCACCGAGCGCCTGTTCTATCCCCTGGTGGCCGCGCTCGTGGCCTGCTACCTGCCCAATCTCGTGCTGCGCCGCCTGGCCGCGCGCCGCCAGCGCGAGATCTTCGAGAGCTTTCCCGATGCCGCCGATCTGATGCTGGTCTGCGTGGAGGCCGGCATGGGGCTGGACGCCGCGCTGGGCAAGGTGGCCGATGAAATCCGCATCAAGAGCGCGGCACTGGCAGATGAGCTGCATTGGACCAATCTGGAAATGCGCGCCGGCAGCACGCGCGAGAAGACCTTGCACAATCTGGCAGCGCGCACCGGCGTGGACGAAATCCATTCGTTTGCCGCGATGCTGACGCAGGCCGACCGCTTCGGCACCAGCATCGGCGACTCGCTGCGGGTGTTCTCCGATGACCTGCGCCACAAGCGGCAGATGCGCGCCGAGGAACTGGCCGCCAAGATACCCACCAAGATGCTGCTGCCGCTGGTGCTTTGCATCTTTCCGGCCATCGTCATGGTGGTGCTTGGCCCGGCGCTGATCGGCATACTGCGCACCGTGCTGCCGATGATGGCCGGCAACGGCTGAAGTGGCTGAATCCGGCTCCCGCGCCGTGTCACGCAGGTTGCCCGCAGGACGCCGACCTGTGGTGCAATGCAATGGCGCTGGTCGTCAGCGTATTTCGGGATACTGCCATGCAGAAAATCGTCGGGAAAATCCTTGCCATTGCCGCTTTGGCCGCGCTGGCCAATGTCAGCTTCGCACAAGACAAGCAACCCACACCGCAGCAGAAACTGATGGGCACCTGCAACACCGAAGCCACCGGCAAGAAGGGGGATGAACGCAAGGCGTTCATGAAGTCCTGCCTCTCGGACGGCAAGAAACTGCAGCAGGAGCGCATGAAGTCCTGCAATACCCAGGCCACGGGAAAGAAGGGCGATGAGCGCAAGGCCTTCATGGGGGAGTGTCTGAAGAAATAGTCCTTGCCGCGGGGCCGCCGCATGGCGGCCCCGGCGCGGCGCGGCAGAACTTCGGTGCGGCGAAATGCCGCATTTTGTCTTTTGGCGGCCGGCCTTTTGCGCTCGGCGCAGCCAGCGCGGCATTCGCCCATCGGAGATTTTCCCCGGCAGCCAGAAAAACCCCTCTCATTCTTGCGCCGGGCCGGTGTTATTTGCGCCTGGCGTTTTCCGTTGCCAGGCCATCGTTTCTGGCCATGGCCTGGTTCGCGGCACACGCCGCTCTACTAATAATTTCTGTTATTCGATAATTTTCGCCAATGATGAGGCAAGGGCGGGCCTTGGATTGCACATGCATGAAATCTGCGTGTGTAGGAGATTTGCGCATTATCTAAAATAGTTATAGTAAATAAATAGGTAATGCCGAGGTTGGATTGATTTTTTCAATAGCGATTAGGAGGCTTGGCGCTCCCAGAGGAGAGCAGGGGGCCTGGCATGCTGTGCGGGCCGGAAGTTATTGGTTTTGTTACAAAGAATGGATTTCTCACGTGTTTTGATTGACGCATGAGGTTTTAGATTTTTGTGAATTTCGGTTAATCTTTATTTCAAATCCCGTGATTTTCACCTCGCCTTGTTTCTGGAGCCGCCATGAACTTCCTCGCGAAAATTGCACCGCTGCGCCAGGCTGGCGTAATCAGTCAGGGCCTGGAGTTTTCAAGTGGTTTGCGTCTGGCCGAGGCAAGTCGGGTTTATCTGGATGTCGCTGCCGCCGACGTCTCCGGCTTCAGCCGTGTCGGCAATGACCTGGTAATGGTGGTCTGCGCAGAGGTGATTCGGATCGAGGGATTTTTTCTTCCCGAAGCCCAAAGCGCGCTTTTTCTGCGCGGTGTCGAAGGCCAGGCGCTGCAGGTGCAGTTCGCGGATGCCGCAGCCAACGGGGAAATCATTGCCCGCTTCATTCCGCTGCTTGAAGCCGCGCCGTTTGAATCGTTGACCACGCCCGCGGCCTGCCTCATTGCTGCGGACTCCGCGGTGGAGTCCGGAATGGGGGCTGGCCTGCAGGCCGCGCCCGGGCTGTCCACGCTGGGCGGCGTGCTTGGCGCGGTGCTGCTGGGCACGGCGGTCGTGGGCGCGGGCTCGCGCTCCTCGTCCGGCGCCGATCCCGTTGTGCCTGCGCCGGACACCCGCGCGCCGCGGTTTGTCTCGGCCAGCGTCAGTGCCGACGGCGCGTTGCTGACGCTGGCCTATGACGAGACGCTGGACGCGACCCGCACTCCGGCGGCGGACAGCTTTGCGGTCCAGGTCAACGGCGTGGCGGTGGCGGTCAGCGGCGTGCGCGTAGCCGGGGCCAACGTGGTGCTGACGCTGGCCAGCCCGGTACCCCAGGGCGCGCTGGTGACCGTGGGCTATAGCGAGACGGCTGCGGGCAATGCCATCCAGGATGCGGCCGGCAACGCGGCGGCCGGCCTGCCGCCCACGGGCGCCGCCAATCCCGGCGGCGTCGATCCCGGCGGCGACAGCCGGGCCCCGGTGTTTACCGACGCGGCCACCGGCGTGGATGGCACGACGCTGGTATTGAACTACGACGAGGCGCTCGATGCGGCCCATCCGCCGGCCGCGGCCAGCTTTGTGGTCACGGTCAATGGCGCGGTGGTGGCGGTCACGGGCGTGAGCGTTGCCGGCAGCACGCTGACATTGACTCTGGCCGCGCCGGTGGCGCAGGGCGCGGCGGTGACCGTGGCCTATGGCGATCCGTCAACCGGCAACGACGCCAATGCCGTGCAGGACGCGGCCGGCAACGACGCTGCAAGCCTGGCGGCAACGGCGGTGCGCAATGGGGTGGGCGACAGCACGCCACCGGCCTTTGTGTCGGCGGCCACCAGCGCCAATGGTGCCAGCCTGACGCTGGTCTATGACGAGGCGCTGGATCCGGCCCATCCGCCGGCCGCGGCCAGCTTCGTGGTCACGGTCAATGGCGCGGTGGTGGCGGTCACGGGCGTGAGCGTTGCCGGCAGCACGCTGACATTGACTCTGGCCGCGCCGGTGGCGCAGGGCGCGGCGGTGACCGTGGCCTATGGCGATCCGTCAACCGGCAACGACGCCAATGCCGTGCAGGACGCGGCCGGCAACGACGCTGCGAGCCTGGCGGCAACGGCGGTGCGCAATGGGGTGGGCGACGGCACGCCGCCGGCCTTTGTGTCGGCGGCCACCAGCGCCAATGGCGCCAGCCTGACGCTGGTCTATGACGAGGCGCTGGATCCGGCCCATCCGCCGGCCGCGGCCAGCTTCGTGGTCACGGTCAATGGCGTGGTGGTGGCGGTCACGGGCGTGAGCGTCAGCGGCAGCGGCGTGGTGTTGACGCTGGCGACCGCGGTGGCCAGCGGCGCGGCGGTGACGGTGGCTTACCGCGATCCCACGGCGGGCAACGATGGCAGCGCGGTTCAGGACGCGGCCGGCAACGATGCCGCGAGCCTGGCGGCCACCGCAGTGAGCAATCTGGTGTCCGATGGCCGCGCGCCCTCGCTGGTCTCTGCCGCGACCAGCACCGACGGCCGCTCGCTGGTGCTGACCTACGACGAAGCGCTGGACCCCGCTCACCCTGCGTCGGCGGGCAGTTTCGAGGTCCGTGTCGATGGCGTGCTGGTGGCGGTCAGCAGCGTTGCCGTCGTGGGCAGCACGGTGGTGCTGGCGCTGGCGGCGGCGGTGGCGATAGGCGCGGTGGTCACCGTGGCGTATGCGGACCCGAGCTCCGACAACGACACCCATGCCATTCAGGATCTGCAAGGCAATGACGCGGCCAGCCTGCTGGCCATCGGAGTCGACAATCGCGTTGCCGATACCCAGGCGCCGGGCTTTGTCTCGGCGGTGATGGGCCCCGATGGCAAGACGCTGGTGCTGACCTACGACGAGGCGCTGGATCCGGCCCATCCGCCGGCGCCGGGAAGTTTCGTGCTGCGTGTCAATGGCGCGCCCGTGACCGTGGACAGCGTTACCGTGGTGGGCAGCGACGTGGTGCTGACGCTGGCGACCCCGATCACGTATGGCGCCACAGTGACCGTGGCCTATAACGATCCTACGCTTGGCAATGACGGCAGCGCTGTCCAGGACGCGGCCGGCAATGATGCGCGCAGTCTGGCGCCTGTCGAGGTCGACAACCCCTTGACCGATATCGACGGGCCGGTGCTGGTGTCGGCCGCGACCACGACCAGCGGCGCCGAGCTGGTGCTGAGCTTCAACGAGGGGCTGGATTCCGCGAATCCGCCCGCCCCGGACCATTTCACGGTCAATGTGAACGGCGTTCCGGTGACGGTGTCGGCGGTGGCCATCATGGGCAACAACGTGGTGCTGACGCTGGCCACGCCCGTGGCGCAGGGCGCGGCCGTGACCGTGGCCTATACCGATAGCTCCACGAACAACGATACCGATGCCATTCAGGACAGCAGCGGCAACGACGCCGCAAGCCTGGCAACGACCCCGGTGAGCAATCTGGTGGGCGACCGCACGCCGCCGGCCTTTGTGTCGGCCGTGACCAGCGAGGACGGCGCCACGCTGACGCTGACCTACGACGAGACGCTGGATGCCGCGCATCCGCCGCCGGCAGATCGCTTCACGGTGCGCGTCAATGGCGCGCAGGTGGAGGTGAGCGGTGTGGCCATGGCCGGCAGCAATGTCGTCTTGACGCTGGCCAGCGCCGTCGCCCAGGGCGCGGCCGTGACCGTGGCCTATGCCGATCCCAGCACGGCCAATGATGTGGCGGCGATCCAGGATGCCGCCGGCAACGATGCCGCCAGCTTGCCGGTCACGGCGGTCGGCAACCAGGTGGCCGATCTCACGCCGCCGGCCTTTGTCTCTGCCGTGACCAGTGCGGACGGCAAGACGCTGGTGCTGACCTATGGCGAGGCGCTGGATGCCACTCAGCCTCCGGCAGTCGAGCGCTTTGTGGTGCGTGTCGGCGGCCTGGAGGTGGACGTCAGCGCGCTCGCGATCTCGGGCAGCGAGGTGCGGCTGACGCTGGCCACGGCTGTGGCCCATGGGGCGGCGGTGACCGTGCAGTACACCGACATCTCCCTGGACGACGATGCCGCGGTCATACAGGACGCGGCCGGCAACGACGCGCTCAGCCTGCCGCCGACCAATGTCAGCAACCGCGTGGACGATGTTGCGCCGCCGACCTTTGTCTCGGCGGCGACCAGCGCCGATGGCCTGTCGCTGGTGCTGACCTACAGCGAAACGCTGGATGAAGCCCATCCACCCGCGCTCGGCAGTTTTGCCGTGCGTGTGGCCGGCGCGCTGGTGGAGGTCACCGGCGTGAGCGTGCTGGGCGCGACCCTTGTGCTGACGCTGGCCAGCTCGGTGGCCAGCGGGGTTGCCGTGACTGTCGGCTACACGGACGCCACGCTGGACGACGATACGCTTGCGCTGCAGGATGAAAGCGGCAACGACGCCGCGACGCTGGCGCCCACCAATGTGAGCAATATGGTGGCCGACAGCACGGCGCCGACCCTGGTTTCGGCCGTGACCAGTGCCGATGGCGCAACGCTGGTGCTGGTCTACAACGAGCTACTGGACGCGGGCCAGCCGCCGGATACGAGTCGCTTTGCGGTGCGCGTCAACGGCGAGCTGGTCGGCGTGTCCAGCCTGGCGGTCGAGGGCGCCCGCGTGGTGCTGACGCTGGCGCAAGCGGTCATGCATGGCGCGGCGGTGACGCTGACCTATACCGCTCCCACGCCTGGCAACGATGGCAGCGCGATCCAGGATGCCGCCGGCAACGACGCCGCGGACCTGCCGCCCACCAATGTCAGCAACCAGGTGCCCGATACCGCGGCCCCGACCTTTGTCTCGGCCGTGACCAGCGCCGATGGCGCGACGCTGGTGCTGAGCTACAGCGAGTCCCTGGACGCGAACCGCGCGCCGCTGCCCCAGAATTTCGAGGTCAGGGTGGACGGCGTGCAGGTGGCGGTCAGCAGCGTGGCGGTCGTGGGCGCCCGCGTGGTGCTGACGCTGGCCGACCCGGTGAGCCATGGCGTGACAGTGAGCGTGGCCTATGGCGATCCCACGCAGGGTGACGATGGCAATGCGATCCAGGACGCGGCAGGCAACGATGCGGACAGCCTGCTGCTCACCAGCGTAGGCAATCTGGTGCCCGATGGCGCTGCGCCGGTGTTTGTCTCGGCGGTCAGCAGCGCCGATGGCGCGACGCTGGTGCTGAACTACAGCGAGGCGCTGGATCCCGCCCATCCACCGCGCCCCGAAAGCTTTGTGGTCGAGGTCGACGGCAACCAGGTGGAGGTCACGACGGCGGTGGTCAGCGGCAGCAGCGTGGTGCTGACGCTGGCCTCGCCGCTGGTGCATGGCGTGCCGGTGAGCGTTGCCTACAACGATACTACGCTTGGCGATGATGACAATGCCATCCAGGACGCGAGCGGCAACGATGCCGCGACGCTGCCGGCAACAGGGGTGAGCAACCTGGTGCCCGATGGCACGCCGCCGGCCTTTGTCTCGGCCGTGACCAGCACCGATGGCGCGACGTTGGTACTGAACTACAGCGAAGCGCTGGACGCGAACCATCCGCCGGCGGCCGGCAGCTTCGAGGTCCGGGTCGACGGGGCGCTGGTGCCGGTGTCGGCCGTGGTTGTCGCCGGCGCCAGCGTGGTGCTGACGCTGGACACCGCGGTGGGAGCTGGCGCGGCCGTGACGGTGGCCTATGCCGACACCGTGCCGGGCAATAACGCGAACGCCATCCAGGATGTTGCCGGCAACGATGCCGCCGAACTGCCGCCCACCAACGTGAGCAACCTCGTGCCCGATGGCACGGCGCCGGTGTTTGTTTCGGCCGCAACCAGCGCCGACGGCAGCAGCCTGGTGCTCACCTATACCGAGCCGCTCGATGCCGCCAACGCGCCCGGCCCGGGCAGCTTCACGGTCAAGGTCGACGGCGCCGAGGTCACGGTCGGCAGCGTCAACGTTGCCGGCAACACGGTGGTGCTGGCGCTGGCGCCGCCGGTGGCGCATGGCGCGGCCGTGACCGTGACCTATGTCGACCCCGAACCCGGCAACGACCCCAGAGCGATCCAGGATGCGGCGGGCAACGACGCGGCAGGCCTGCAGGAGGCAAGCGCCAACAACCTCGTTCCCGACGGTTCGGCGCCGACCTTTGTGGCCGCCGTCACCACGTCGGACGGCAGCGCGCTGGTGCTGAGCTACGACGAAGTGCTGGACGCAGGCCGGCCGCCGCCGCGCGAAAGCTTCGTGGTCCAGGTCAACGGCGTGACGGTTGCCGTGACTTCGGTCAGCGTGCTGGCCAACACCGTGCGCCTGGTGCTGGAAAGCAATGTGCCCCATGCGGCCACGGTGACCGTCGCCTACACCGACCCCAGCGGCGGCGACGACGCGCTGGCCATACAGGACGGCGCGGGCATCGATGCCGCGAGCCTGCTGCCTGTCCACGTCAGCAACCAGGTGCCCGACACCACTGCGCCCACCTTTGTCTCTGCCGTCACCAGCGTCGATGGCAAGACGCTGGTGCTGAGCTACAGCGAAGCGCTGGACGCCGGCAATGTGCCGTTGGCCTCCGACTTCCAGATCCAGGTCAACGGCACGCCTGTCAACGCGAGCGCGGTGTCGGTGCTTGGCAGCACGGTGGTGCTGACGCTGTCGACCACCGTGCCCGTGGGGGCTTCGGTCACCGTGGGCTATGCCGATCCCTCGCCAGCAGATGACCTCGGCGCCATCCAGGACGCGGCCGGCAACGATGCGGCCAGCCTCGCGCCAACCGGCGTCAGCAACCTTGTTCCCGACACGCTGGCGCCCAAGCTGGTCGCGGCCGCCACCAGCGCCGACGGCCTGTCGCTGATGCTCACCTATGACGAAGCGCTGGATGCGGTGAATCTGCCGACCGCGACGCGCTTTGCGGTGACGGTCGACGGCGTCGCCGTGGACGTCACCGGCGTGGCAGTTGCCGGCGACCATGTGGTGCTGAGCCTGGCCACGGCGGTGGGCTACGGCCAGAGCGTGCGCCTGGAGTATGTGGACCCCGGCAGCGGCAATGACGCCAATGCCATCCAGGACGCCGCCGGCAATGACGCCGCCAGCCTGACGCAGGCGGCGGTGAACAACCTCGTTGCCGACAACATCGCGCCTACGCTGCTGCGCGCCGAAACCTCGCTGAGCGGCGACGCCGTGGTGCTGGTCTACGACGAGGATCTCGACGGCGGCAGTGCGCCCGTTGCGGGCGACTTCGTGCTGCGGGTCAACAACGCCGAAGTCGCGATTGCCGGCGTGGAGATCAGCGGCAGCACCGTGATACTGCGGCTGGGCGATGCGCTGGCGCATGGCGCCGTCATCAGCATCGACTACATCGATCCCACGCCGGGCAACGACGGCCAGGCGATCCAGGACTTCGCGGGCAACGATGCCGCGAGCCTGGGCGCGATCAGCGTGAACAATCGCGTGCCCGATGTCGCTGCGCCGCTGTTCGTCTCCGCGGTCACCAGCGCCGACGGCACGGCGCTGGTGCTGACCTACAACGAAGTGCTGGATGCCGCCCAGCCGCCGGCGCCGGGCAGCTTCACGGTCACTGTCAACGGAGTGGCGGTGCAGGTGAGCGGCGTGGCCGTGGCCGGCAAGGCCGTCACGCTGACGCTGGCCGACGCGGTGACCCATGGCGTCACCGTGACCCTGGCTTATACGGACACCAGTGCCGGCAACGATGCGTTGGTCATCCAGGATCTGGCCGGCAACGACGCCGCCACCTTGCCGACCACCAACGTCAGCAACACCGTGCCCGACACGCTGGCGCCGGTTTTTGTCTCTGCCGTGACCGGCGCCGGCGGCAGCTCGCTGGTGCTGAGCTACAACGAGGCGCTGGACGCCGCCCACCCGCCGCAGGCATCGAGCTTCGAGGTCAAGGTCAATGCCGTGGCGGTGGGTGTGACCGCCGTGGCGATTGTCGGCAGCACGGTGGTGCTGACGCTGGCGACGCCGGTGACCAGCGGCGCGGCGGTCAGCGTGGCCTATCTCGACCCGGACGCAGGCGACGATCCCGAGGTGCTGCAGGATGTGGCGGGCAACGACGCCGCAAGCCTGCCGCCCACCACGGTCAGCAACCTGGTGCCCGACACGCAGCCACCGACCCGGGTCGCGGCAACCACGACCGCCGATGGCACGGGCCTGGTGCTGAGCTACAGCGAAGCGCTGGATGCGGCGAATCCGCCCGACGCCAGCAGCTTCGTGGTGCGGGTCGACGGCGCCTTGGTGGCGGTGGACTCCGTGGCGGTCGCGGGCAGCACCGTGGTGCTGACGCTGCAGACGCCGGTGACCCAGGGCGCGGCGGTCACCGTGGGCTACGACGATCCCTCGGGCGACAACGACGCCAGCGCCGTCCAGGACATCGCGGGCAACGATGCCGCGAGCTTCGCCCCCACCAATGTCAGCAATCTGGTGCCCGATACGGTGGCGCCGGCCTTCATTTCCGCGGTCACCGGCGCGGGCGGCGCCAGCCTGGTGCTGACCTATGACCAAGCCCTGGACGCGGCCCACCTGCCCGATGCCGGCAGTTTCAGCGTCAGCGTCAATGGGGTGTTGGTTGGCGTGACCGGCGTATCCGTTGCCGGCGCCACGCTGGTGCTGACGCTGCAGACGGCGGTAGGCCATGGCCAGACCGTGACCGTTGCCTATGACGATACGACCGCGGGCAACGATGCGCTGGCAGTGCAGGACGCGGCCGGCAACGATGCCGCCAGCCTGCCGGTCACCAATGTCAGCAATCTGGTGCCCGACGGCACGCCGCCGGTGTTTGTCGCGGCCGTGACCAGTGCCGACGGTGGAACCCTGGTGCTCACCTATAGTGAAGCGCTGGACCCGGCGCATGTGCCGGACGGCAGCCGCTTCACCGTGCAGGTCAATGGCGCCCTGGTCGCGGTCAGCGCCGTGGCGGTTGCCGGCAGTTCGGTGCTGCTGACGCTGGGCATTGCCGTGCCCCACGGCGCGGCGGTGACCGTTGCCTACACCGACCCCACGGACGCCAACGACACCAACGCCATTCAGGACGCTGCGGGCAACGACGCCGCCAGCCTGCCCACGACCAGCGTCAGCAACGGTGTTCCCGACACCACGGCGCCGACCCTGGTCTCGGCCGTGACCAGCACCGATGGCGCTTTGCTGGAGCTGAGCTACAGCGAAGCGCTGGATGCCGCCAACCCACCGCTTGCCGCCCGCTTCACGGTGCGGGTCGACGGCGTGCAGGTGCCGGTGACCAATGTGGCTATCGTCGGCAGCAGCGTGCTGCTGACGCTTGCAAGCAACGTTCCCCATGGCGCGGCGGTCAGCATTGCCTATGCGGATGCCACCACGGGCAATGACGACAGCGCCATCCAGGATATGGCCGGCAACGATGCCGTGAGCCTGGCGGACACCAGCGTGGCCAACCTCGTTGCCGACACCGCGCCGCCGCTGCTGCTGTCGGCGGCCACGAGCAGCGACGGCGCGACGCTGGTGCTGGACTACAGCGAAACGCTGGACGCGGCCCACCCCCCGCCCGTCACCGCCTTCCAGGTGACCGTGAACGGCACGCCCGTGCAGGTCAGCGGCGTGGCCATTGACGGCAGCCGCGCCATGCTGACGCTGGACGCCCCCGTGGCCCATGGCGCGGCCGTGACCATTGCCTATTTCGACCCCAGCGCGGCAAACGACGCCAACGCGCTTCAGGATGCGGCTGGCAACGACGCCGCAGACCTGGCGGCCACGGCGGTGAGCAATCTGGTGGCCGACAGCACGCCGCCGGCCCTGGTCGCGGCCGTCACCAGTGCCGACGGCTTGACGCTGGTGCTGGGCTACAGCGAGGCGCTGGACGCGGCGAATCCTCCGGCCGCGACCAGCTTTGTGGTCACTGTGAACGGCATTGCCGTGCAGGTCACCGGTGTGGCGCTTGCGGGCAGCCGCGCCGTGCTGACGCTGCAAAGCCCGGTGGCGCATGGCGCGGCCGTGAGCGTCTCCTATACCGACCCCAGCGACGCCGATGACGCCAGCGCGATCCAGGATGCGGCCGGCAACGACGCCGACAGCCTGGCGGCAACCAGCGTCAGCAATCTGGTGCCCGACACCACGGCGCCGGCCCTGGTGTCGGCGGTCACCGCCGCCGATGGCCTGACGCTGGTACTGGGCTATGACGAGGCGCTTGACGCCGCCCATCCGCCTCAGGCCGCCAGCTTCGTGGTGCTGGTCAACGGCAGCCCGGTGGAGGTTTCCGCCGTGGCCGTTGCGGGCAGCAGCGTGGTGTTGACGCTGGACGGCGCGGTCGTCCATGGCGCCAGCGTGACCGTGGCCTACACCGATCCCACGGGCGACAACGACGCCAGCGCCATCCAGGATGGCGCGGGCAACGATGCCGCCACGCTGGCGGCCACCAGCGTGGCCAATCTCGTGCCCGACACCACGCCGCCGGCATTTGTCTCGGCCGCGACCAGCGTAGATGGCGCTACGCTGGTGCTGACCTACGATGAAACGCTGGACGCGTCCAATGCACCGCAGCCGAGCCGCTTCCGGGTGCGTGTCAACGGCGAGGAAGTCGACGTCACCGCGGCCGTGGTCAACGGCGCCAGCGTGGTGCTGACCCTGGCCGCTGCCGTCCCCCAGGGCGCGGCCGTCGATGTGGCCTACTTCGATCTGTCTTCGGACAACGATGCGCTTGTCATCCAGGACGCCGCCGGCAACGACGCCGCAAGCCTGCCTACCACCAGCGTCAGCAATCTGGTGCCCGACACCACGCCGCCCGTATTTGTCTCGGCCGTGACCGGCGCTGACGGCACGACGCTGGTGCTGACCTACAGCGAAGCGCTGGACGCCGCGCGCTCGCCGCAGCCGCAGAGTTTTACCGTCACGGTGAACGGCGCGGAGGTCGCCGTGACCGCCGTGGCCATCGACGGCGCCAGCGTGCGGCTGACGCTGGCCAGCGCCGTGCCCCAGGGCGCGGCGGTGAGCGTGGGCTATATCGATCCCACGACGGGCGACGATGCCAGCGCCATTCAGGACGGCGCGGGCAACGATGCCGCGACGCTGCCGGCCACGGCCGTGGACAACGTGGTGCCCGACACCACGCCGCCGGCGTTTGTCTCGGCGACGACAGCCACCGACGGCGCGACGCTGGTGCTGGACTACAACGAAGCGCTGGATGCGGCCCATCCACCGGCCCCGGCCAGCTTCGTGGTCAACGTGAACGGCGCGCGCGTGGAGGTCACCGGCGTCGCCATTGACGGCTCCCGCGTGCTGCTGGCGCTTGCCAGCGCCGTGTCCCGCGGCGCCGCCGTCAATGTGGCCTATACCGACCCGAGCGCTGACGACGACGCCGGCGCCATCCAGGACGCGGCCGGCAACGACGCGCTCAGCCTGCCGGCGACCACGGTGGACAACCTCGTGCCCGACACCACGGCGCCGGCCTTTGTCTCGGCGGCGACCGGAGTCAACGGCGCGACCCTGGTGCTGAGCTATGACGAAGCCCTGGATGCGGGCAATCCGCCGCCGATCTCGCGCTTTGCCGTCACGGTGGACGGGGCCAGCGTCGCGGTCACGGCGGTGGCGGTGGCCGGCAGCAGCGTGGTGCTGACGCTGGCCACGCCCGTCGCCCATGGCGCCAGCGTCACCGTGGGCTATGCCGACGCGGCCGGCGCCAACGATGCCGCGGCCATCCAGGATGCGGCCGGCAACGATGCGCTGACCCTGGCCCCGACCGGCGTCAGCAACCTGGTTCCGGACACCGAGGTGCCCACGGTGCAGATCACGGCTGCCGACCTGCTGCTGGCCAGCGGCGAGACCACGCTGCTGACCTTTGCGTTCAGCGAGGCGGTCACCGGTTTCGACTTTGCCGACCTGGTGGTCGCAGGCGGCACGCTCGCGGCGCTGACCCAGCTTGACGCCCGCACCTGGACGGCCAGCTTCACGCAGGACGGCAGCAGCACGGCGCCCAGCGTTGCCATTGCCGCCGGCGCCTACACCGATCTGGCGCGCAACCCGGGCGCGGGCTATGCGCTGGACCCCAGCCTGGGCTGGAGCGCCGACGTGACGCCGCCCACGCTGCTGATCACCGCCGCCGATATGGCGCTGGCCAGCGGCGAGGCGACGTCCGTGACCTTCACGTTCAGCGAGGCCGTGGCGGGGTTCTCCCAGGGCGATGTGCTTGTGCAGGGTGGCAGCCTGTCGACATTCACCCAGGTCGATGCGCGCACCTGGACCGCCGTGTTCACGCAGGACGGCACGGCCACGCAGCCCGGCCTGAGCGTCGCCGCCGGGGCCTACACCGACCTTGCCTCCAATCCCGGCGGCGGCTATGCGCTGGACGGCGCCGCGGGCTGGACGGCCGATATCGCGCCGCCGCTGCTGCAGTCCATTGCCACCAATGCCGCGGGCCTGGAGATTTCTCTGCGCTACAACGAGGCGCTGGATCCGGCCCATCTGCCCGCGCCCGGCAGCTTCGCGGTGCGCGTCAACGGCGCGCTGGCCACGGTCAGCAGCGTCAGCGTGGACGGCAGCCGCCTGGTGCTGGGCCTGGCCGCGGCCGTGGCGTTTGGCGACAACGTGACGCTGACCTACACGGACCCGAGCGCGCTCAACGATGGCAATGCCACCCAGGACAGCGCGGGCAACGACGCCGCAAGCCTGAGCGCGCAGGCGGTGGTCAACAACGTGCCGTCGACGGATCTGACCGCGCCGCAACTGGTGATCACGGCCCAGGACACGCTGCTCGCGCGCGGCGAGGCCACGACCGTGACCTTCGAGTTCAGCGAAGCGGTGCTGGGCTTTGCGGCCGGCGATGTGGTGGCGGCCGGCGGCACGCTGTCGGCGTTCATGCAGCTCGATTCCAACACCTGGACCGCCATCTTCACGCAAGACGGCACGGCCACGCCGCCCAGCATCAGCGTGGCCAACGACGCGTTCTCCGACGCGGCCCTCAATCCGGGCGTGGGCTATGCGCTCAATGCGGGCACCGGCTTCACCGCCGACATCGCGCCGCCGACGCTGCGGTCGGCGGCCACGGGCGCGGGCGGCACGACGCTGGTGCTGACCTACAGCGAAGCGCTGGACCCCGCCCATCCGCCGGCAGCGGCGCAGTTCGTGGTCAATGTCGGCGGCGTGCCGGTGGCGGTGAGCGCGCTGGCGGTGTCGGGCAGCACCGTGGTGCTGACGCTGGCCAGCCCGGCGGCGAACGGCGCCATCGTGACCCTGGGCTACAACGACGCCACGGCGGGAAATGATGCCAGCGCGGTGCAGGACCTGGCCGGCAACGACGCGGCGACGCTGGCAAACGTCCAGGTGGCCGATGGCCAGCCGCCCGTTCTGCAGGGTGCCAGCGTTGAGGGCACCACGCTGACGCTGACCTATGACGAAGCGCTGGGCTTGCCCGCGCCCGGCGCCGGCAGTTTCCTGGTCAACGCCAATGGCGTGCTCATTGCCGTGAACAGCGTGGCCGTCAGCGGCAGCACGGTGGTGCTGACACTGGCCAGCGCGCCGGACGCGGGCGCGGTGGTCACCGTGGGCTATACCGATCCTTCCCCGGCCAACGACGCCAATGCCATCCAGGACGCGGCCGGCAACGACGCCGCAAGCCTGGTGGCCGCGGCCGTGACGAACACCCAGGCGCTGATACGGGTCGACGAGGACGACATTGCAGGCGCCTTGCCGGCCGTGGCCAGCGGCGCCTTTGTTGGCCTGTCGGCCAATGCGACCTTCACGCTGCAGGCGCCCGTGGCGGCGCTGACCTCGGGCGGCCAGGCCATTGTCTGGACGGGGGCGGGCACGGCGACGCTGACCGGCCATGTGGGCTCGGCGGGCGGCGCCGTCGCCATCGTGGTGAGCATTGGCAGCGGCGCGGCCGACGCGGGCAAGTACACGGTATCGCTGTTCCGGCCGCTGGACCATGCGCTGGCCAATGCCGAGGACCTGCGCAACTTCAATGTGGGCGTGCTGACCAATGGCGCGCCCGGCAATCTGCAGCTGACCGTGGGCGTGGTCGATGACATTCCCGTGGCCGAGCCGGCATCGACCCAGGTCTTCACCGCGGCCGGAGTCCTGCAGGGAAATGCCGCGCTGACCTTTGGCGCGGATGGCGGCTACGTGCAAGGCGTGAGCGTCGACGGCCTGCAGTTCAGCTACAACCCCGCGGCCAGGACCGTGGTCCAGACCGGCAGCTCGACTTCGGTCTACTCCTATGCCTACGACAACCAGTCGACGCTCACGGTGAACACGCTGCGCGGCGAAACCTTCACCATCGACCTGGCCACCGGCCAATACAGCATGGCCGCCACCGGGGTGCGCGCGGCCATCGCGCCGAATGTCGCGCCGGTCGCCAACCTGGGCGAGGCCGGCGGGCTGCTGGGCCTGGTCAGCGCGAACGCGCTGGGGCTGATCAACCTCGGCGCCCAGCAGGCGTTCACGGCCAGCGATGCCAACAACAACATCCGCGAAGTCTCGCTGGTGTTCGGCGGCGTCAGCGTGGGCTCGCTGCTGTTCAATCCCTGGCGCTTTTCCGCCTCGCTGGCCGCGGAGCTGGGCCTGCGCGTGGAATACAGCACCACGCTGCTGACGCACACGCTGCGCATCAGTTCGGTCACCACCGGTCAGGCCATAGACAACTTCAAGCTCAACGAACTGCTGGGATCGATCTCGCTGAACTCCAGCCTGCTGAACATCCTGACGCTGGACCTGGCCAACTCGCTGAGCATGACGGTGACCGACCAGGCCGGGCTGACCGATACCGCGGCCAGCTCCGAGCTGCTCAACCTGCAGCTGCTGCGCTCGCTGATCGGCAGCACGCCGCCGGGCCTGGAAGTCGGCAGTGCGGGCGCCGACACGCTCGATGGCGCGGACGGCCTGGCCGCGGGCGCGAGCCGCCGGCTCTATGGCTATGCAGGCAACGATAAGCTGCAGGGCAATCTGGGCAACGACATCCTGCGCGGCGGCGCGGGCAACGACACGCTCAACGGCCTGGCGGGCAACGATATCCTGGTGGGCGGCAGCGGCGCCGACATGCTCAGCGGCGGATCGGGCCTGGACGTGTTCCGCTGGGAGACCGGCGATGCCGGCGCCGAGGGCGCTGCCGTGGTCGATACGATCACCGACTTCGACGTCAGCAGCGCCTGGGCCGGCGGCGATGTGCTGCACCTGGCTTCGCTGCTCAACAACGAAGGGCGCATAGGCTTCACCACGGGCAATCTGGCCAATTACCTGCACTTCGCCAAGGTGGGCAACGACACCTTGATCAGCATCAGCAGCCAGGGAGGCTTTGTCGGCGGCTACAACGCGGCGAATGCGGGCAGGACCGATCAGCAGATCCTGCTGAAGAACGTCGATCTGGTCACGGGATTCGGCAGCGACAGCGCCATCATCACCCACCTGCTGGGCCAGGGCAAACTCGATGTCGATTCGGCCGCGGTCAATGCGGGCGGCCTGGACGCCACCACCGATGTCGGCTTCAATCTTGTCGATCGCGACGGCGATACCGCGTCGGGTTCGGTGAGCTTCGATACCGGCGCGGTGGCCGCGGGCGGGTTCAACCCGAACAATCGCGCGCCCGAAGTGCAGATCGCGTCCTCGGCGCTGCTGGGCATCATTGGCGTCGATGCCTTGAATGTGCTCAATCTCAGCGAGCAGAACCTCACCGTGGTCGACCGCGATCGCAACCTGAGCCAGGTGCAGGTGCGCTACCAGCCGCTGCTGGCACTCAATCTCACGCCCATACAGCTGACGGCCTCGCAGAACCTGGCAACCGAGCTGGGCCTGCAGCTGAGCATCCGCAACAATCCGGGCGTGCTCAACCTGGTGGCGCCAAGCTCCACGCTGGTCATCACTTCGCTGGTGGCCGGGGCGGTGATAAGCAACCAGGCCATCAACGAGCTGCTGGCCTCGGTGCATCTGACCGACCAGGCCGGCACCTTGCTCAACGGCGCGTTGCTCAGCGCCGATGTGCTCAGCGCGCTGACCATCACCGCCACCGACAGCCAGGGCGCGTCGTCCACGGGTTCGGCCAGCCAGCTGCTGGCCGTGAACCTGGCAAACAACCTCAACGGCAACGCCAATCTGCAGGAAGGCACGAATGCCGGCGAAACCCTGACCGGCAGCGCGGGCGCCGACCGCCTCTACGGCCATGGCGGCAACGACATCCTGCTGGGCGGCGACGGCGACGACCTGCTGCGCGGCGGTGCGGGCAACGACACCCTCAATGGCGGCAACGGCGACGACCTGCTGGTTGGCGGCGTGGGCAACGACACGCTGATGGGCGGCGCCGGCGACGACACCATGCAGCTGCTGAGCGCCAGCTATGCCTCCATCGATGGCGGCACGGGCTTCGACACGCTGCTGCTCGATGGCGGCATCAACTTGACGTTCACGGGCGCGGCCACGCGCATCAGCAGCATCGAGCGCATCGACCTGGGCACGGGCGACAGCGGCGCGGTGCTGACGCTGACGTCGCAGGCCGTGCTGGAGCTGACCGACGGACCCGCCCACACCTTGCAGATCGTTGGCGACGCCAGCGACAAGGTGGTGATGGCGGGCGCCGTCAAGGGCGGCACGACGGTGGTGGGCGATGTGAATTTTGTCTCGTATGCATGGGCCGGGGCAGTGGTGCTGGTCGAGCAGGAGGTCACCAACGTCGTGGTGTAGATCGGAATTCTTGGGCAGTTGACCATTCAGGAGCTATTGGCATCTATGGGTTCATTCATCGATTCGACTGCCGTTTTCACTTTGCCGCACGCGCGCGCCACATCATTCGTTACGGCCGGCAGCGGCCGGACCCGCCGATGAGCGGCGCGTGGGGGGCGCCTGTGGCATTGCGTATTTCGCGCCATTGGCGCCGGGGCCTGCTGTGGCTGGGCTGCTGCTGCGCGCTGGGCACGGCGCTGGCGCACGAGCGCTCGCTGCGGCTCACGCGCACGTTGGCGCCGGCCGGCGCACTCCAGCCGCTGGCCGGCCCCGCGCTGGCCTTGCGCGATGCCGTGCAAGAAGGCCTGGAGCGCAACCCGGGCGTGCGCGCGGTGATGGCGCGGCTTGACAAGTCGGGCACCGAAGTGGAAATCGCGCGCGCCGGCTACCAGCCCAATGTGCAGGCGGGCGTGGGCACTTCCGGCTCGGGCAATGCGCGCCTGGGCTATGACGTGGTGGTGAGCCAGATGCTCTACGACTGGGGCGGGGTGGAAAGCCAGGTCGACAGCGCGCGTGCCGGCCAGCGACGCGCGGCGCAGGAGCTGCTGGTGGCGCGCGAGGATGCGGCGCTGGACATCAGCGAAAGCTATCTCGACGTGCTGTTTGCGCGCCAGCGCGTCGCGGCCGCGGCGCGGTTCATCGAACGCCTGCAGGAGCTGCTGGCGCTGAGCGAGCGCCGGGTGGCGTCGGGCTATGTGGACCGCAGCGAGTCGGGCCGCGTGACGCTGGCGCTGGCGCGTGCCCAGGAGCAGCTGCTGCTCGAGCAGGGCCGCGAGCAGGAAGCGATGCAGCAGTACGCCTTGCTCGTCGGCGCGCCTGCGGCCGGGCTGCGGCTGCCGCCGCTGCAGCCGCTGACGCGCGTGCTGGCCCAGGGCCGGCACCTCGACACCCTGGTCCCCGTCGCTCCGCTGTACCTGCAGGCGCTGGAAAAAAGCCGCCTCGAGGAGGCCAACATCAAGGCCGCCGATGCCGCGCTCAAGCCCCAGCTCAACCTCGAGGGCGCGGTGCAGCGCCGCGAGATCGGCGGCCAGCTCACACGCGATGCGACGCTCATGCTGCGTCTGCGCATGGCGGCTTTCCAGGGCACGGCCAACTTCAGGCGCGTGGACGCCGCGCGCCAGGCGCTCGAAGCCGCGCAGTGGGACACCGAGCAGGTGGAGCGCGACATCCGCCGCAAGGTGCAGGCGCTGATGGAAGGCGAGGCGCCGCTGCCCGCGCGCGAAGCCGCGCTGCGCCAGCAGATCCAGGGCTCGGTGGACATCGGCGGCATCTACCGCGAACAGTTTTTTGTGGGCATGCGCAGCATGGTCGATCTGCTGGCGGTGGAATCCGACCGCTTTGAAGCCGAGCGCCAGTTGTTGCAGCTGCAAAGCGACCGCCACCGCCTGCCTTTGCGCGGCGTGGCGCAACTGGGCCTGCTCGTGCCCCTGCTGGAAGGCCGTATGGCAGAAAAGATCCTCCCATGAGCGCCATTCCATTGAGCACCGCCATTCCTTCGCCCGCGGGCGCAGCCGTGCGCGACCCGCTGCGCGAAGCCCTGGTGCTGCTGTGCGCGCACTTCGGCCACAGCGTGAGCGTTGCCGAGCTGGGCCAGGGCTTTGCGCTGGAGCGCGGCCGCCTGCCGCTGGCGCTGGCGCCGCGCGCGCTGCGCCGCGCCGGCGTCCATGCGCGCGTGCAGCGCATAGCACTGGCCGACATCACGCCGGCGCTGCTGCCCGCGCTGCTGCAACTGCATGACGGCCGTCTGCTGCTGTGGGTGCAGCGCGACGGCGACCAGGCGCTGCTGCTGGACGCCGACAGCGGCGGCGGCCAGCAGCAGCTGGCGCTGGCGCAGTTGCAGGCCCTGTATGCGGGCCAGGCGCTGTTTGCGCGCCCGCGCTACCGGCCCGACGCGCGTGCCCAGGGCTATGCGAGCGACGCGTCCGCGCACTGGCTCAGGGGCCCGCTGCGCGCCTGCTGGCCCGACTACGCGCGCGTCGGCCTGGCGGCGCTGATGTCGAATCTGCTGGCGATTGCCTCGTCGCTGTTTGCCCTGCAGGTCTACGACCGCGTCGTGCCCAACAGCGCCTTCGAGACGCTGTGGCTGCTGGCCAGCGGCGCGGTGCTGGCGATAGGCTTCGAGTTCGTGCTGCGCAGCTTGCGCTCGCATATGCTGGAAGTGGTCGGCAAGCGGCTGGACCTGCACCTGTCCTCGCTGCTGTTCAACCAGGTGCTGCAGATCCGCCTGCAGTCCAAGCCCGCGTCGATGGGCGCGTTCAGCAACCAGGTGCGCGAGTTCGAGTCGGTGCGCGAGTTCTTCACGTCGAGCACGGCGGCGACCATCAGCGACCTGCCTTTCGTGCTGCTGTTCATTGGCATCGTCTGGCTGATCGGCGGGCCCGTCGCCTGGGTGCCGCTGGTGGCGGTGCTGCTGATCCTGGTGATGGGGCTGCTGACCCAGGGCACGCTGGCGCGGCTGTCGCGCCAGAACCTGCGCGAGGGCGCGATCAAGAACGGCGTGCTGCTCGAAGCCATAGAGCATCTTGAAACCGTCAAGACCACCCAGGGCGAAGGCCGGCTGCTGCAGCAGTGGGAAGGACTCACGGCCGAGATGGCCAGCGCCAGCGTGCGCTCGCGCAGCCTCACCGCGGCCATAGGCTATGGCGCCGGGCTGGTGCAGCAACTGTGCTACGTGGGCGTGGTGGTGGTCGGCGTCTACCAGATCAGCCAGGGCCAGATGACCACCGGGGCGCTGGTGGCCTGCTCGATGCTGGCCTCGCGCGCCATCTCGCCGATGTCGCTGGTCGCCGGCATGCTGGCGCGCTGGCAGCATGTCAAGGTGGCCATGGAAGGGCTTGACGCGCTGATGGCCGCGCCCGTGGAGCGGCCCGCCGAGCGGCGCTTTGCACGCCCGGCGGCGCTGGCCGGCCACTACCGGCTGGAGAATGTGCGCGCCGGCTACGGCAGCCAGGGCCCGGTGGCGCTCGACATACAGCAGCTTGAAATCCGCGCCGGCGAGCGCGTGGCGCTGCTGGGCGGCAATGGCGCGGGCAAGTCGACGCTGCTGCGCCTGCTGTCGGGCCTGACGGCGCCAACCGAAGGGCAGATCTTGCTTGGCAACCTGGCCATCTCGCAGATCGACCCGGCGCAGCTGCGCCAGTCAATCGGCTATCTGCCCCAGGACACGGCGCTGTTCTTCGGCACGCTGCGCGACAACCTGTCGCCGCGGGGCGCCAACGTGGATGACGACGAGATGCTGGCCACGCTGGAAGGCGTGGGCCTGGGTGAGTTCGTGCGCGCCCACCCGCTGGGCCTGGACCTGCAGATCAACGGCAGCGCCAGCGTCTCGGGCGGCCAGCGCCAGGCAATAGGGCTGGCGCGGCTGCTGCTGCTGGACCCGCGCATCGTGCTGCTGGACGAGCCGACGGCGGCCTTCGACCAGGAAAGCGAGCTGCGCGTGATCCGCTATCTGCAGACCTGGCTGGAAGGCCGCACGCTGATCCTGTCCACGCACAAGCGCCAGCTGCTCGACCTGACGCAGCGCGCCGTGGTACTGCGCCAGGGCAAGGTGGTGATGGATGGCGCGCAGAACCAGCTGGTCCAGGGCCATCGCGTCCAGGCGCGGGAGGTGCAGGCATGAGTTCGCGCAAGAAAGCCCAGGACGCGCTGCTGCGTTCGCTGCACGATCCCGCGCTGTCGCTCGAGCACCCGGGCGCGGCGCGCATCTTCTGGGTGTCGGTGCTGGCCGTCGTGGCCTTCATTGCCTGGGCCGCCTGGGCCGAGCTCGATGAGGTCACGCGCGGCGACGGTCGGGTGATTCCGTTCAGCCGGGTGCAGAAGATACAAAGCCTGGAAGGCGGAATTCTCAAGCAGCTGCATGTCAAGGAGGGCGAGGAGGTCGAGGCCGGGCAGATGCTGGCCGAGATCGACAACACGCGCTTTCGCTCGGCCTACCTCGAGGGCCAGAGCCACATCGAGGCGCTGGGCGCCACGGTGGCGCGGCTGGAAGCCGAAACGCTCAACAAGGACCGCATCACCGTGCCCGAAGGCCTGGCCCCGGGCAGCCTGGCCATGGCTTCGGAGCAGGCGCTGTTCAAGGCCAAGCGCGAGAAATACCGCGCCTCGCTGGCCGCGCTGCAAAACGAGTTGCGGCTGGCGCGCCAGCAGCTGGCGGTGATCGAGCCGCTGGTGGCAACGCGTTCGGTCGGCGAGATGGAGGCGCTGCGCCTGCGGCGCGAAGCCGCGGCGCTCGAGGGCCGTCTGCTGGAGCTGGGCAATGAATACTTCCAGCAGGCCTACAGCGAGCTGTCGGCAAAGAAGGCCGAGCTCAGCGCGCTGCAGCAGACCTCGCTGCAAAAAGCCGACCAGCTGCGGCGCACCGACCTGATCTCGCCCGTCAAGGGCAGCGTCAACGCCATCCTGATCACCACGCGCGGCGGCGTGATACAGCCCGGCGAGGCGATCATGGAAGTCATTCCGCTGGACGAGCAGCTGCTGGTCGAAGCCAAGGTCAAGCCCAAGGACGTGGCGTTTCTCGTTCCCGGCATGCCCGCGCGCGTGAAGATCACCGCGTACGACTACACGGTGTTTGGCGACCTGTCGGGCCGGCTCGAGCAGATCAGCCCCGACACCATCCAGGAGGAGACGCCGCGCGGCAAGGAAGCGTTCTACAAGATCCTGGTGCGCACCGATGCCAGCCACCTGCAAAAAGGCGAGGAGAAGCTGCCGATCAAGCCCGGCATGGTGGCCGAAGTCGATGTGCTCAGCGGCAAGCGCTCGGTGCTCAACTACCTGCTGCGCCCGCTGATCAAGGCCAGGCTGAATTGAGGCGCTCAGGAAACGTTGTCCAGAAACCGGATGCCGCTGCGCCGCACCAGTTCCTCGTAGCTGATGGGCGCGCTCACGCGCGTGCCGGCGGCGTTTTCCTGCCAATGGGCCCAGCTCTTGCCGGTGCTCGCGTCATACACCAGCTTGAACAGATGGCTGGGCACCTGCACCTTGCCCGGGCCTATGGTCCTGACCGGGCCGGCAAACACCGGGCCGGTGAACACATAGACGTCGCCCTGGGCGCGCTGCGCGTAGCGGCGCGTGTCCTGCTCGATCTGGCTCCACGGGCCGGCGTTGTGGCTCTGGTTCTGCGGCACCATGTTGGCCAGGCTGAAGCTCTGCGCCATGGCTTCGGCGCTCGCCATGTTGCCGGCCGGAGCCATGTGGCCGCGCGAATAGCCCGAGCCCTGGTAGTCGGCCAGCTCCGCGCGTTCGGCGCGCGGCAGCCGGGCGTCGGCAAAGAACTTGTCGGTGCGCTGCAGGCCCTTGGCCTGGGTGATGCTGCTGCGGGTCAGGCGCTCGGCGACAAACACCGGCGTCTTGTGGCTGCCGCTGTGCAGCACCGCGAAGCTGCTGTAGCACAGCTCGCGCAGATCGCTTGCCTGGGGCACTACGGGCGGGCGGCCCGCGGGAAAATGCTGGCGGCATTGCGAGAACTGCGTGGCGGTGCTGGCGCCCTGGCCCGCGTAGGGAGCGTGCGCCGGGCTGCTGGTCGTGGTCTGGGGCAGGCCCAGCAGATCGTTGAGCGCAAACCGCGCCAGGCCGTCGGCCAGCGGCGCGAGCGCGGCCATGGCCGAAGCGGCGGCGGGCCCGACCAGCGAAGTCACGGATGCCAGCAGCGGCGGGCCTATCACCGCCGAGGCCTTGGCCAGCAAACCCTCGTACCAGCCCATGTGGGGGGTGCAGCCCGAGACCTGGTGGCCTACGGCCGCCGACGAGGTCAGCCCGAGCCAGAACCGGCGCATGCGCAGCAGGTCGTTGATCTTGGAAAGCAGGGCACTCTTGCGGGTGCGTTTGCGGCTGGCCTTGCGGGAACGCTTCGTCATGTCTGCGCGGATGTTAACCCGCAACCGACACCCTTTTTCCCATTCGCAGCCCCTGAGTCGCCCAGGGCGCGAGATTGTTGCTTTCAGTTGCCCCAGGTATCGGCGCTGATCGCCTGGTACCAGGCCGCGCCGTAGCGCGCTTCGGCGGCGCGAAAGCCCTCGGGCACCTCCAGCGGGCTGATTCCGCCCGCGTTCGGCACTTCCTCCAGCGCGCCGTTGCGCGTGCGGTAAACGCCGGCCACCGAGATGCCGTGTTCCGGCGCGAGAAGGCTGTAGCAGGTGTTGGTGTACCAGGCCTGGGGGGCTGGCTGGCCCTGGAGTTCGGCGCTGATGGCCACGGCCACCAGCCGCGCCTGCGAGTTGGCGCTGGCGCCCGACTTGGGCATGGGCGTGGCAATGCTGGCGTCGCCTATCACATGCACATCGGCCTGCTGGCGCGAAGCGAAGTTCTCGGCGTGCACCGGCACCCAGCCGCTGGCATCGGTGACGCCGGCGCGCGCGGCAATCCAGCCGGCTTTCTGCGGCGCAATCACATTGAGCACATCGCCGCGGTGCAGCGCGCCAAAGGTGGTCTCGACTTCGCGCCGGCGCGCGTCCACGCGCACCACCTCGCCGTCATCGTCCAGGCCGCGCCAGTCGATCATGTCGCCATACAAGGCTTTCCAGCCCTGCAAAAACAGCGGCTTCTTGGAAAACTGGTTCTTGGCGTCCAGCAGCAGGATGCGCGCGCGCGGCTTGTGCCGGCGCAGAAAGTGGGCCACGAGCGCGGCGCGCTCATAGGGGCCGGGCGGGCAGCGGTAGGGGTTGGCCGGAATCACCATGACGAATCTGCCGCCGTCGGGCATGGCCTGGAGTTGCGCGCGCAGCAGGCGTGTCTGCGCGCCGGCCTTCCATGCATGGGGCGCCTGCAGGGACGCCGCCGCGTCGTAGCCCTCGAGCGCGTCCCAGCGCATGTCGACGCCCGGCGACAGCACCAGCTTGTCCCAGGCCAGGCGCTGGCCGTCGGACAAGGTGATGGTGCGGGCCGCATGGTCCACATCCGGGGCCGCGGCATGCACCACGGCAATGCCCATGGCGCGCAGCGCCTCGAAGCCATGGCCCAGGCTTTCCCAGTCGCGCAGCCCCGCAAGATAGTGGCTGGAAAAGGCGCAGGTGTAATGGCGCGTGGCGGGCTCGACCAAGGTGATGCGCACCGACGGCAGATGCAGGCGCAGATGGCGCGCGGCCGTGGCCCCGCCAAAGCCGCCGCCCACCACCACCACATGCGCGGCCGCGGCATGGGCACGCACGAAAGCCGGCATGGCCGGTGTCAGCAGCGTGCCCAGTCCGGTGAGCAGCGTGCGGCGCGACACGGGCGCGTGGGGTGCCGCCATCACGGCTCCTGCGCAAACCAGTGCGCCAGGGCCGCGATCTGCGCTTCGTCGTAGCCTTTCATCAGCCGCGTCATGATGGTGGCGTCGGGCGCCGTGGCTTCCCTGAAGGACAGCAGCCGCGCGCGCAAGAGGCCTTCGGGCTGGCCCGCAAAGCCGGCAATGGCGCTGGCCGAACGCCCGCCGGGCCCGTGGCAGCTCTCGCAGGCGCCGACGAGAACGGCAATCGATGCCGGCGAGAGCGCGGGCGGGAAAGTGGGCGCAAAAGCGGGCGCGGAATCCGGCCCGGCCTGGACGGGGGCGGACACGACAAGCAGCAGCAGCGCGCAGCGGCGCCAGAGGAAAAAGGGCATGGATGCAGGCCTTTCCAATACAGGATTGCCAGCATGCCTGCGCCGGTCGGCCCGCGGGATAAGGGCAGGGCGTGTCCTCTTGCGCGCGCCATCCGACAGCTCTGGTGCGGCGCGCCGGCCTTACTTGCCCTGCAGGAAGTCCAGCAGCGCCTGGTTGAACTCGGCCGCGTGCGACAGGTTGCAGCCGTGCGGGCCGCCCTTGATCAGGTGCAGCTTGCTGCCCGCAATGGCCTTGTGCGTGCGCGCGCCGCTGACTTCGAACGGCACGGTCTGGTCGCTGTCGCCGTGGATCACCAGCGTGGGAATATTGAATTTCTTCAGATCGTCACGGAAGTCGGTGCGCGAGAACGCGGCAATGCATTCGTGCGTGCCTTGGGGCGAGGCAAACGCGGCAATGGTCTTGGCGTATTCGCGCTGGGCTTCGCTCACGGCCAGCGTGCCGCCCTTGGGGGTGAAGAACTTCTTCGTGAACTCGTCGAGGAATGCCAGCCGGTCGTTGCGCACGCCCTTTTGCTTGGCCGCAATGTCCTCGTCGGAAACCGCGCCTTCGGGGTTGTCGTCGGCCTTGAAGAGGTAGGGCGGCACAGCGGCCGCGAACACCGCCTTGGCGACGCGCTCGGTGCCGTATCTGGCGACATAGCGCGCGACTTCGCCGCCGCCCATGGAAAAGCCCACCAGCGTGGCGCCATGCAGGTTCAGGCTGTTGAGCAGGATGTGCAGATCCTGGGCCAGGGTGTCGTAGTCGTAGCCCTCCCAGGGCTGGGTCGAATGGCCGAAGCCGCGCCGGTCATAGGTGATCACGCGGTAGCCGGCCGCGACCAGTGGCCCCACCTGCGCTTCCCAGGTGCGGCCACTGAGCGGCCAGCCATGGATCAGCACCACCGGCTTTCCCTGGCCGAAATCCTGATAGTGCAGTTGCAGGTCCTGGCCTGCATATTGGGGAAGATTGACAAATGGCATGCGAACTCCGATGGGTGGACAACAAGGCCCCAGGGTGGCAAAGCCGCGACCCTTTGTCTGTCGTCCATTGATGACAGTGCGCTGGCCGGCCAGGGATGAATCGAAACCAGATGTAGGGACTGGGCCTCGTAGGACGCACGCTACACGCCCAACCAGTTTTGACTGGCAAGAATTGGGCTGTTTGACGACATGATGCCCCGGGTGAGTTGGCGAGGATCTAGCCCTAGTGCATGAGCATCACACATTTCAGTTTTACCTAGCCCTCATCCAAGGAACCACCATGCGCAATCTCAAAAAGAATTTCTTCTATGTCGCCACGCTGAGCGCGGCCCTGGCTTTGACCGCCTGCGGCGGCGGCAATGACGACGACACCGATCCCAGCGGCGACATCGGCATTCTGCGCATCTCCCAGGCCACCGATTCCAACCTCAACGGCTGGTACGGCACCGGCAATGTCGGGCTGACGGGCGTGGCCGACACCGGCAAGATCGGACCCAACGAATGCGCGTTTGACTTCGACAACTTCACCAAGCTGACCGGCGACCGCGGCCTGACGATGATGGGCGACATCCGCTATGCCTACCCCAACAACAGCACCGCGCCCGCGCTCAATGGCGACAACATCAAGATCAAGGACACCACCTATTCCTTCGTCAAGGATGGCAACAACCTCAGCAAGGCCAAGGTCAACCTGACGCTGGGCACGGTGACTTTCGACAATCTGCTGGCCAAGGATTCCGGCACCCAGTCGGTCGAGCTCTCGGGCACGATCAAGCTGCCTGACGAAGCCAACCGCGACAAGGCCTGCAAGAAGCCAAGCTGAGCGGCTTGAGCGGACTGCTCCCCGAGCAGTCCGCCGACGCGGCGTTGGTGCAAAACGGCATCCCAGCCATTGCTGCCTGGGGTGCCGTTTTGCATGGAAAGCGTGGAGCGGGCGACGGGAATCGAACCCGTGCTATTTGCTTGGGAAGCAAAAGTTCTGCCATTGAACTACGCCCGCAATCTGCAACTCGTTGAAATCAACGACTTCTTGCCAGAATCGTTCAGCCCCTGGCTGAAGAGCTCAAGCCAAGCCGCTGAGGTAAAACTATAGCTGCATTTTCCCGGACGCAGCAACGAAGGCGGCCTCGGGCTTGTACCGATGCCCGACCGGCCATGCGCGCGCAGCGGCTGCTTGGGTCCAGCGATTGCCCGCGCAGGCCAAGTCCTGGGCTAGACTTTTGCGTTTCTTCCCTTCTTGAGTGCCTCGGCAGACATTGTGCAGTTCAGACCCCAAACCATCGTCGTTGGCGGCGGCATCATGGGCGCATCGGCCGCCTGGCATCTGGCGCAAGCCGGAGCCAGGGTCACGCTGATCGAACGCTCGTTCCAGGACGTTTCCAGTGCTACGGCCATGTCTTTTGGCTGGGTGGGTGCGAGTGCCAGCACGCCCGCCGATGACCCCACCGCCTACGCGTATCGGCTGCAGGCGCTGCGCGAGTTCGGGCGCCTCGAGCGAGAACTGGGCTGCTTGCCCATGGCGGCCCGCGGAGCGCTGCTGTGGCGGGACACAGACGATGAAACGGCAGCGATGATTGCCGCGCACCGCGCTGCCGGCACATCCATGCAGGGGCTTGACCGGTGGCAGGTGGCGCTGATGGAGCCCCTGCTGGCCAAGCCGCCGGCGCTTGCCGCCTGGGCGCCCGATGACTTCGCGCTCGAACCCGCCGCACTGGCGCGTCAACTGCTGGCCGGCGCCCAGGCTGCGGGCGCAAACCTGCGTGAGGCCGCGGTCAATGGCTTGCTGGTCGCAGGCGACCGGATCACGGGAATTTGGCTGGACGGGGAGAAACTGGCCGCCGATGCCGTCGTGCTGGCCAACGGCTATGGCGCAGGCGGCCTGGCCCGCACGGTCGGCGTGGAGCTTGCGCTGCGTGAATCACCGGCGGTGTTGATCCGATTTGCTGCGCAGCAGGGCATTCGTCACCTCATCTGTGCGCAGGACATGGAGCTGCGGCCTTCCCTGGGCGCGGGCTTGGTGTCCGCCGCCGACTATCCCGAAAACGGCGCAGCAGGTCTGCCCGCCCTCGCTGCGCGCACCGCGCAGGGCGTGGCGCGTCTGCTGGGCTGGCGGGCCGCGCCGGCGCCGCTTTCCATCACTGCGGCGCAGCGTCCGATGAGCGTCGATGGCAAGCCGCTTTGCGGCCCCGTGGGGGGGGTCGAAGGCCTGCATGCACTGCTTGCGCACCCCGGGGTGATTCTTGCGCCCTTGCTGGGGCGCCTTTGCGCGCAGGCTGTACTGGCACGCTGAAGCCTGCCGGGCCGGCGTTTGCGCCAGAACCTGCGCGGTTTCAGGTCTTTGCGGCAGGCAATGCCTCAGGCAATGCCGCGTCGCGCGAGTGGTCCGGCGGATCGATGTGCTCGATATTGCCCAGCAGCAAGGCGCGCCCGGCAAAGACTCCGCTCACGTCCTCGAGTTCAAAACGTTCCACGTCGCGCTTGCGCACTCTTTCGGTGATGGCCGAAGCTTCGTCGTCGGTGGCACCCAGTGCCAACACGGCATGCTGGCCCATCTGCAAGGCCGACTCGAAGGTCTCGCGCACGACATGCTGGGCATCGAGCTTGATCAGCTCCAGCGCATGCTGGCGGTCAAAGGCGCGCGTGACCACCACCGCGTTGGGAAACTCGCGCTGGATGTTCTCGACAATGCGCGTGGTGGCATCCTTGTTGTCTATGCACACCAGAATGGCGCGTGCGTGGTGGGCGCCGGCGGCATGCAGCACATCGGTTCGGGCGCCGTCGCCGTAGTAGACCTTGAAGCCATAGGGCTCGGCCGCGCGTATGGCATCCGGGTCGCTGTCGATGATGGAAAGCTGGGCGCCGCGGGCCAGCGGGCCCTGGCTGGCAATCTGGCCCACGCGGCCAAAGCCAATGATCAGCACATTGCCCTGCAGGTCGCGCGGCGCCTCCACGCCGTCGAGCGTGACGCTGTCGGGTCCGGTGAAGCGCCGGTGCAGTATCACGACCAGGGGCGTGAGCGCCATGGACAGCACAATCACCGCAGTCATGTTGGCATTGACTTCGGGCGTGATCACCCGCAGCTTGAGCGCCTCGGCAAACAGCACAAAGGCAAACTCGCCGCCCTGGGCCATGAGGATCGCGCGGTCCACGGCATCGGAGTGCGAGCTCTTGGCCAGGCGGGCAACCACATAGATGCACGCGGCCTTGGCCAGCATCAGTGCCACCACGCCGGCGGCAATGAGCTTCCAGTTCTGGCTCACCACGTCCAGGTTCAGGGCCATGCCCACGCCAAGGAAGAACAGGCCCAGCAGCAGGCCGCGAAACGGCTCGATATCGGCTTCGAGTTGGTGGCGGAAGGTGGACTCCGAAAGCAGCACGCCGGCCATGAAGGCGCCCATGGCCATGGACAATCCGCCCAGCTCCATGAGCAGCGCCGCCCCCAGCACCACCAGCAGCGCGGCCGCCGTCATCACTTCGCGCGCCTTGGCCTTGGCCAGCACGCGAAACAGCGGGTTGAGCAGCCACAGGCCGGCGCCTACCAGGGCCGCGAGCGACAGGGCTGCCAGGCCTATGCGCTGCCACGGCGAAGCCGTTGCCACGGGCAGGGCGTCGGCCGGGGCGAGAAAAGCCACGATGGCCAGCAAAGGCACGATCAGCAGGTCTTCAAACAGCAAGATGGAGACAATGCGCTGTCCGCGCGGCGCAAGAATGTCGCCGCGCTCGGCCAGCACCTGCATGACGACGGCCGTGGAGGTCAGCACAAAGCCGGCGCCGCAGACAAACGACACCTGCCAGGAAAAGCCAAAGGCCATGCTCACGCCCGTGAGCAGCGCCGCACACAGCAACACCTGCATGCTGCCCAGGCCGAATATCTGCCCGCGCAGATTCCACAGATGCGAGGGCTTCATCTCCAGTCCGATGACAAACAGGAACATCACCACCCCGAGCTCGGCAATGTGGATGATGGTCTGGGCGTCGTTGACCAGGCCCAGGCCATAAGGCCCTATGGCAAGGCCTCCGGCAAGATAGCCCAGCACCGAGCCCAGGCCGAATTTCTTGAACAAGGGCACGGCAATGACCGCGGCGCCCAGCAAGGTGATGATGCTGACCAGTTGGCTGGCGTTACCTTCAGCGGCCATGGAGATTTTCCGAAACGTGGGAGACGCGGCAGGTGTCGCGCGGGACCTCCGATGCCGGAAGGGCCTGCATTCACGCCGCGCTGCGCTTGTGACCTGCCAGGAGGCAGGGGGGCGGGGGCGAATGCAAAGCCGGCCGATCGTAGCATACGGCTGAGGGGCTTTCGGGCTGGTTGCGCCCCTGCATTGCGGCATATCGATGGCCGGCCCGCATGCCTCATGGGGCCTGCGTTTGTCCCGCCGGCCTGGCCACATATACGCGGTCGCGACCCGCCTGCTTGGCCTGGTAGAGCAGGCCGTCGGCGCGCGACAGCGTGGCGGAAAGCTCGCTCAGGTCGGCAATCGGGGCAATGCCGAAACTGATGGTCATGCGCTTGCCGCCGGGCAGCAGATTGTGGTCTTCGCTCAACTGGCTGCGTATGCGCTGGGCAATGCTTTCCGCGCTGGCCAGGTCGGTGCGCAGCAGCAGCACGAACTCCTCGCCGCCAAAACGCGCAACCAGGTCGTCGTTGCGCACCTGCTGGGTCAGCGCGGCGGCCACGGTCTGCAGCACCTGGTCGCCGCGCGCATGGCCCCAGGTGTCGTTGATGCGCTTGAAATGGTCGATGTCGCCGATCAGCAGCGTCCACGGGCCCAGCCGCGGATCGCGCAGCAGGGGTTCGGCCGCTTCCTGGAAGGCGCGGCGGTTGAGCAGGTTGGTCAGTGGGTCCCTGTTGCGTTCCGCGCGCAGCGCGGTCATGGCCTCGCGCACCGTGTTGGCCAGCAGCAGCATGGAGAACAGCAGTGCGAACAGCATGGTGGTGGCCAGCATCATCAGCCAGTAGGAAGAAAAGCTGGCGGCGCTTTCGCCCCGGCTGCCTATGGCCAGCGACAGCAGCGGGCGCACGCTGGTATTGATGGCAAACAGCACATAGGACCAGTACATCGCGCGCTCCAGCCCCGCCGTGGGCCACTGCCGCTGCAGGATGCGCGCCGTGGGAAGCAGCTGCAGCAGCCCCAGGCCGGCATTGAGCCAGAGCGTGCGCATCCACAGGTTGACCTCGATCCGGCTGTAGTAATAGAGCGCCAGCAGCACCACGGCGCCTATGAGCAGGCCCAGGCGCGGCCGCGCCGAGACGTTGAAATAGCCTGCCATTCCCCGGGCAAAGCACCAGGTGCCAAACAGATACATCACACCTGTGACGACTGCCCAGCGCTGCAGACCTGCCGGATCCATCAGGCTTTGCCAGGCAATCGCACCGCCGACCAGCGAGTAGCTGGCTGCGACCCACAGCAGATAGACGTGGCGGCGCTGCACCAGCCAGCAGCCCACAAGCATTGCGCCCAGCAGCAGCATGCACGCCGGAATGATCAACAGAAACAGGCGGTCAACGAGAATATGCACGGGGTCAACGCAGCCGCATGCCGCGTGGGAAAGGGGTCGGGACAAGGCAGGGCTGGTGGACGCGAAAGCGCAGCGGCGCGCGGTTTCGGGCCCATTGCCCGGGAAGCTGTGCCTTCAGTCGATGCAGCCGCTGCACATTTTGGCAGCGAATGCCATTGCCAGGGGCCCATCCGCCCCGCAGGAATCAACGGGTGGACGAAATCGGACGCTGCCATCAGTTGCTGCCTTTGCCGTGCAAGCCGCCGCCAGCCTGCGATCTGCTGACGTGGTTGCCCCCGCCGCAAATGTCCCTGATTGGGCAGCAGCGCGCAAGGGTGGCAGACTGCGGTCTGTCGCCCTTTTGCGTGCAACGCCATGTCTGCCCAATCTCTTGCCCTGATTGATTCTTGCGGCCAGCCCCTGCTGCGCGGCGACAGCGCCGCCGTGCCCTGGTGGAGCTTCACCAAGACCGTGCTGGCCATTGCGGCCCTGCGTCTGGTCGAGGACGGCATGCTGTGCCTGGACACGCCGGTTGCCGGCGAAAGCTTCAATCTGCGCCAGCTGCTGCGCCACGAGGCCGGTCTGGCCGATTACGGGCTGATGGCCCGATACCAGGGCGATGTGGCCGCGGGGCGCACGCCCTGGTCGGTGGAGCAGCTGCTGGACCGCGTCGACGTGCGCTCGGCGCGCGGCACGCCCGGCCAGGGCTGGCGCTACTCCAACGTGGGCTATCTGTATGTAGGCCGGCAGATTGCGCAGGCCATGGGGCTGGGCCTGGCGGATGCGCTCAAGACCTGTGTCTTTCAGCCCGCGGGGCTGACGACGGCGCGGCTGGCGCGCCTGCCGCCCGAACTTGCCGAAGTGAACATGGGAGATGCCCCGGGCTACCACCCGGGCTGGGTCTATCACGGCCTGGTGACGGGCACGGTGCTTGATGCCGCGCGCCTGCTGGGCGCCCTGGTGCATGGCCGCTTGCTGCAGGCCCGCAGCCTGGCGCAGATGTGCGACGGCCGGGCGCTGCCAGAACACCGCTCGGCGCTGCACCCCGATCCCGCCTATGGACTGGGGCTGATGCTGCATGCGCAGCGCCCGCAGTCCCATCCCCTGGGCCATTCGGGCGCGGGCCCGGGCAGCCAGATTGCGGTCTATGCCCAGGCAGGCGCGGTCTGCGCGCTGTGGACCGCGCAATCCATGCACCTCGATGCCACGCAGGAAGCTTTTAGAATCCTCGCTGAGGTGAAGTCAGAACCGGTTCCAGGAGCGGCGTGAACGATTATTTTTCCGCCGTGCAAGCGGCTTTCTCCGAAGGCGGAGTGATTGCCCGGGCGCAGGCGCATTTCCGCCCGCGTCAAGGTCAGACGGAAATGGCCATGGCCGTGGCCGAAACCATTGCCGACGGCGGCGTGCTGGTGGTCGAGGCCGGCACCGGCGTGGGCAAGACCTATTCCTACCTCGTGCCCGCGCTGCTCAGCGGCCAGCGGGTGCTGATCTCCACGGCCACCAAGGCCTTGCAGGACCAGCTGTTCGCGCGCGACCTGCCCAGCCTGACGCGCATGCTGGGGCTGCCGCTGCGCATGGCCCAGCTCAAGGGCCGGCCCAGCTATCTGTGCCAGCACCATCTGGGCCAGGCGCGCCTGGGCCGCGCCGCGCCAGGCCGGGCCGCGCCCCAGGACCCGCAGCTGCTGCGCACGCTGGCGCGCGTCGAGGAGTGGGCGCGCACCACGCGCAGCGGCGATCTTGCCGAGCTGTCGTCCGTCAGCGAGGACTCCGCGGTCTGGCCGCTGGTCACGTCGACACGCGACAACTGCCTGGGCAGTGCCTGCCCGCAGTTCCAGCCCTGCCACCTCAACGTGGCGCGGCGCGAGGCGCTGGCCGCCGATGTGGTGGTGGTCAACCACCACCTGTTCTTTGCCGATCTGGAAGTGCGTGAGTCGGGCGTCGCCCAGTTGCTGCCGTCGGTCGGCGTGGTGGTGTTTGACGAAGCCCATCAGCTCAATGAAACCGGAATCCAGTTTGCCGGCACCCTGGTGGGCACGGCCCAGCTGCAAGGCTACGGGCGCGATTTTCTGGCGCAGACGCTGGAGCATGCGCGCGGCATGGGCGACTGGATGCAGCTGAGCGCCGATCTGGAGCGCACGGTGCGCGATCTGCGCCTGGCGGTCGGGCGCTCGGGCGTGGGGGAGCGGCTGCGCTGGCTGGGCGTGGTGCCCGACGGTCTGGACGCGCGTGTCTGGTCGCAGGCGTTCTCGGCGCTGGGCCAGGCACTGCATGCGGCGCTGGTCGCGCTTGGCGGGGTCGAGGAAATGGCGGCCGAGCTGCGCCAGCTCTATGCGCGCGGCGAGGCGCTGCTGCGCCGGCTGGCGCTTTTTGGCCGCCCCAGCAGCGACGACACCGTGCGCTGGCTGGATATCGGCAGCCGGCATCTGCGCATGATCGAGTCGCCGCTGAGCATTGCGCGCATCGTGCGCACGCGCCTGCTGCAGGAAGGCGAGACGGAGGCAGCGGAGGCAGGCGGCGAGCACGCGGACGCGGGCCGCCCGGATGCCGGCCGCCCGGACGCCGGTCGCCCGGACGCCTGGATCTTCACCTCGGCGACGCTGGGGGACGACGCACAGTTGAGCTGGTTCACCGAGCCCTGCGGACTGCGCGACGCGCGCGTGCTGCGCGTCGACAGCCCGTTTGACTACGCGCAGCAGGCCGCCGTGTACGTGCCCGCGGAGTTTCCCGCGCCGGGCACGCCGGCACACAGCGCCGAAGTCGCGGCACTGGTGCAGCGCTCGGCCGAAGTGCTTGGCGGGCGCACCCTGGTGCTGACCACGACCACCAAGGCACTGCAGCTCATAGGTGCGGCGCTGCAGGCGCAGTTCGGGCTGTTTTCAGACTTGGAGGTGCTGGTCCAGGGCCAGGCGCCAAAACAGCTGTTGCTGGAGCGCTTCAGACAGGGGCAGGAAGGCGGCGGCAAGGGCTGCATCCTGGTGGCGTCGGCGACGTTCTGGGAGGGGGTGGACATGCCCGGCGATGCGCTTGAGCTGGTGGTCATAGACAAGCTGCCGTTTCCGCCGCCCGACGATCCCTTGGTCGAGGCGCGCTCCCAGCAGCTCGAAGCCGTGGGGCGCAGCGCGTTTCGCGATTACATGCTGCCCGAGGCGGCAATGGCCTTGAAGCAGGGCGCGGGACGGTTGATACGGCGCGAGACCGACCAGGGCGTGCTGGTCGTGGCCGACACCCGCCTGATTGCCAAGCCCTACGGCCGCAGGCTGCTTGCGGCCTTGCCGCCCATGCGCCGCCTGAAGACCGCCGCGGACTACGACGCGGCGCTGGCAGCGCTGGCGCTTACCAGAACTTCCACCAGGGATTCGACTTAGGCGCGACCCCGGCCGTGCCGGTGGCACCGCCTTCGGGGAAGGTGGTGTCAAGCACGCGCTTGGCATCGTCACGCAGCTGGGTCATGCCCAGCGCGTCATATGACTTGATCAGGATCTGCAGCGCTTCGCGCACCGCGGGCACGCCTTCGTATTCGGCCAGCGCGGTCTGGGCGCGGCCGATCGCGGCCACATAGGCGCCGCGCTCGTAGTAGTAGCGCGCGACATGCACCTCATACTGGGCCAGCGAGTTGACGATATAGGTCATGCGCTGGCGCGAATCTGCCGCGTACTTGGACTCGGGAAAGCGCGTCACCACGGCGCGGAAGGACTCGTACGAATCCTTGGCCGCCTGCTGGTCGCGCTCGGACAGGTCCTGGCGCGACAGCCAGGCAAACATGCCCAGGTTGTCGTTGAAATTCACCAGGCCCTTGAGGTAGAGCGCGTAATCGGTGGCCGGGCTGGCCGGGTGCAGCTTGAGGAAGCGGTCCAGCGTGGCCTGGGCCTGGGCCTTTTCACCGGCCTTGTACTGGGCATAGGCCTTTTCCAGCTGGGCCTGTTGGGCCAGCGGCGTGCCTGCGGCGCGGCCTTCGAGCTTCTCGAACAGCGGCACGGCCTTGTCAAACGCGCCGGCCGAGACCTCGTCACGGGCTTCGGTATAGATACGGTCGGGAGTCCACTTGGCCGTTGGGTCTTCCTGGGTGCTGGAACAAGCCGCCAGCAAGCCCGCAGCAAGCACGGCAGGAAGAAGAGGCGAGAACAAACGCAGCATGGCAGGAAGCTTTCTGGCAATAAGGGGCATCTGGTGGTGGGCGCTCCCACGGGAGTGCCTTGGCCATTGAAGGCTCAGGATACGGCATTGTAATGTCCGCAAAGGCCCGCGCCGCGCGGGGCCTGCGCCTGCCCGCTTTGTGCCGCAGGCCAGCGGCCTTTCTACAATGCTGACCATGTTTGTTCATTTGCGCCTGCACTCCGAGTTTTCCGTCGTCGACGGAACCACCCGTATCAATTCCATCATCAAGGCAGCCGCGGCAGACGGACAGGCCGCGATGGCGCTGACCGACTACAACAATATGTTCGGCGCCATCAAGTTCTACAAGGAAGGGCGGGGCAAGGGAGTCAAGCCCGTGCTCGGCACCGAAATCCAGCTTGAGGGCGAGGACGGCGCTGCCGCTTCGCGTGTCATCTTGCTGGTGCAAAACAAGGTCGGCTACCACAACCTGTGCGAGTTGCTGGCGCGCGGCTGGACGCGCAATGTCGTCAAATCCCAGGCGGTCTACACCTGGGAATGGCTGCAGGAGCTGGGCGAAGGCCTGATCGTGCTGTCCGGCGCCCAGGCCGGGCCCGTGGGCCAGGCACTGATGCGCGGAGACATGGCGGGCGCGGCCAGCCAGGCGCTGCGCCTGGCAGCAATGTTTCCGCATCGCTTTTACATGGAGTTGCAACGCGCGGGCCGCGCCGACGACGAAGCCCATGTGCTCGCGGCCGCGCAACTCGCCGCGCGGCTGAACCTGCCCGTGGTCGCGACGCATCCGATACAGTTCTTCGGGCCTGACGATTACGAATCGCACGAAGCGCGCGTATGCATTGCCGAAGGCGAAATTCTCGGCAACCCCAAGCGCGTGCGCCGCTTCACGCGCGAACAGCATTTCAAGACCCAGGCTGAAATGCAGGCCCTGTTTGCCGACCTGCCCTCGGCCCTGGCCAACAGCGTGGAAATCGCGCGCCGCTGCAGCCTGACGCTGGTGCTGGGCGCGCCGCAGCTGCCCAACTTCCCCGTGCCCGAAGGCATGACGATGGAGTCGTTCTTCCGCCAGGAGTCGTTTGACGGCCTCGAAGTGCGGCTGGCACTGCTTTATCCCGACGTCGCCAAGCGCGATGCCCAGCGCGCGCGCTATGTCGAGCGGCTGGAGTTCGAGCTCAACACCATTTTGAAGATGGGGTTTCCGGGCTACTTCCTGATCGTGGGCGACTTCATCAAGTGGGCCAAGAACAACGGCTGCCCCGTGGGGCCGGGCCGGGGTTCGGGCGCGGGCTCGCTGGTCGCCTATGTGCTCAACATCACCGATCTGGACCCGCTGGAATACAACCTGCTGTTCGAGCGCTTCCTGAACCCCGAGCGGGTGTCGATGCCCGACTTCGACATCGACTTCTGCCAGTCCAACCGCGACCGCGTGATCGACTATGTCAAGCAGCGCTACGGCCGCGACGCCGTGAGCCAGATCGCGACCTTCGGCACCATGGCCGCGCGCGCGGCCATCCGCGATGTGGGCCGGGTGCTTGACATGAGCTATACCTTCTGTGACGGCATCTCCAAGCTGATCCCGAACAAGCCCGGCCTGCATGTCACGCTCAAGTACCCGCCCAATCCGAAGAAGGAAGGCGACAAGTACACCTATGCGATCGAGGCCGAGCCCCTGCTGGCCGAGCGCATCGAGAAGGAAGAGGACGTCAAGACGCTGATCGAGATGGCCCAGCGCCTTGAAGGCATGACGCGCAATATCGGCATGCATGCCGGCGGCGTGGTGATCGCCCCGGGCCGGCTGGCCGATTTCTGTCCGCTCTACCAGCAGCCGGGCAGCGACTCGGCCGTGAGCCAGTTCGATAAGGACGATGTCGAGGATATCGGCCTGGTGAAGTTCGACTTCTTGGGCCTGGCGACGCTGACCATCCTGGAGATCGCGCGCGAATTCATCATGGCGCGCCACAAGGGCCAGGAGAACTTCGCCTTCGAGCGCATTCCGCTGGACGACCACCCGACCTACAAGCTGTTTTCCGAAGGCAAGACCGAGGCGGTGTTCCAGTTTGAAAGTCGCGGCATGCAGGGCATGCTGCGCGACGCCAAGCCCAGCCGCCTGGAAGACCTGATTGCGCTTAACGCGCTCTACCGTCCCGGTCCCATGGACCTGATTCCCAGTTTCGTGGCGCGCAAGCACGGGCGCGAAGTCGTCGAGTACCCGCACCCCATGGTCGAGAAGGTGCTGGCCGAGACCTACGGCATCATGGTCTACCAGGAGCAGGTGATGCAGACCGCCCAGGTGCTGGGCGGCTACTCGCTGGGCGGCGCCGACTTGCTGCGCCGCGCGATGGGCAAGAAGAAGGCCGATGAAATGGCCAAGCACCGCGAGCTGTTCCGTGAAGGTGCTTCCAAGAACGGCCTGACGCAGGAAAAGGCCGACGAAGTCTTTGACTTGATGGAGAAGTTCGCGGGCTACGGCTTCAACAAGTCGCATGCCGCCGCGTATTCGTTGCTCGCCTACCACACCGGCTGGCTCAAGGTCCACTACACGGCCGAGTTCTTCTGCGCCAACATGACCGTGGAAATGGACGACACCGACAAGCTCAAGGTACTTTACGAAGATGCGCTGAAGATGGGCCTGACGTTCGAGCCGCCGGATGTCAACCGCGGTCGCTACCGCTTCGAGCCCGTGACCGACAAGGTGATTCGCTACGGCCTGGGCGCCGTCAAGGGCGGCGGCCAGGCGGCCATCGAGGCCATCGTGGCCGCGCGCGAAGGCACGGGAACCGGCCCCAGAGGCACGGAAAAGGGCCCGTTCAAGAGCCTGTTTGATTTCTGCCTGCGCGTGGACCGCACGCGCCTGAACAAGCGCACGCTCGAAGCCCTGATCAAGGCCGGGGCGTTTGACGCCATCCACCAGAACCGCGCGGCGCTGGTCGCGTCGATAGACACCGCGTTCGAGTTCGCCAACGCGACCCATGCCAACGCCAACCAGGGCGGCCTGTTCGACATGATGGGCGACGACGCCGTGGGCTCAAGCACGCAGGAGCCCGAGCTTGCCGAGCGCCTGCCCTGGGGCATCAAGGAGCGGCTGACGCTGGAGAAGACCGCGGTCGGCTACTACCTCTCGGGCCATCTGTTCGATGAAGTCGAGACCGAGGTGCGGCGCTTCGTGCGCACGCGCATCGAGGAGATGCGCGACAGCCGCGAGCCCCAGGTGATGGCTGGCATCATCAGCGACTTCCGCGCCATCACCGGCCAGCGCGGCCGCCTGGGCCTGTTCAAGATCGACGACAAGTCGGGCGTGATCGAAGCCTCGGCCGACGAGGCCGTGCTCAACGCGCACAAGGAATTGCTCAAGGAAGACGAGTTTGTCGTCGTCAGCGGCCGGCTGCAGCTCGACCACTTCAGCGGCGGACTGCGCATGAAGGTCCAGCAGCTGTGGAGCCTGGCCGATGCGCGCTGCAAGTTCGGGCGCTACTTGCAGGTCAGCGTGGGCGAAGTCATGCCCGACGTGCTGCGCGTGCTGGGTGACTTTCCCGCGCGCCGCGTGGAGCACGAGCAGGCCGAAGCCGTGGTGCATGGGCTGCGCGTGCGCCTGGGCCTGCGCTGCGAGTCGGCGCAGGGCGCGGCCACGGCCGAGTTGCAATTGGGCGACAGCAGCCGTTTCTACCCCAGCGATGCGGCGCTTGCGGCCTGGACGGCGCAGGCCGGCAGCGGCCATGCAACGGTCATCTATGAATGAAAATCAAGGCCTTGCGCGCCGTTGTCGGAAAATGCCGCACGCGCAGGCTTGAAATTGGTGTTTCCCTTCCCATCTGGGAAGACAAAAGAGCCGGTATGGCTCGCTAGAATGAATTCATGGCAACACAACCCCCTTCCATTCCACCAAAGCCCCCCGAGGGGCCAGGCGCAAATGACGCTGGTTCGGTCGTAATGGAGCGGCGCGCGCAGCGTGTGCAGCCCCCCAAGATGTACCAGGTGGTCATGCTCAATGATGACTACACACCCATGGAGTTCGTCATTGCCGTGCTCCAGGAACTGTTCAGCAAGGACCGGGAAACCGCGACCCAGATCATGCTCAAGATCCATCTGGACGGCAGAGGCATCTGCGGAGTCTATCCGCGCGATATCGCCGCCACCAAGGTCGATCAGGTGCATCAGGCCGCGCTGAAAGCCGGTCATCCACTACAGGCAACGTTGGAGCCTGTTGAATAAGCTGCAACCGCCCCGATTTATCTCCATAATGAAATCACGCAAGCCAAAAGGAGTCCTCTCATGATTGCCCAGGAACTGGAAGTCAGCTTGCACATGGCCTTTGTCGAGGCCCGTCAGCAGCGCCACGA